>Ga0209700_100146_pt1 | contig 108279 bp, 44 predicted proteins | sample SiratroredBW_FD_187528 | JGI IMG/M metagenome (GOLD analysis project Ga0209700, IMG submission 187528) | Root nodule microbial communities of legume samples collected from California, USA - Siratro red BW (SPAdes) (version 2) | ecosystem: Host-associated > Plants > Roots > Nodule | place: USA...
AAAAAAAAAAAAAAAAAAAAAAACACTTTTTCAAGTACGATGCGTCGTTTTTTGTCGTCTAGTTTTTGTCTAATTGCGAACTGTTGTATGTATCACCCTTTTCTATCTCTCTCTTTTTCGTGTTCAGAGAGATTCTTCTCTTTTTCTCTTTCAGTTTTTCCTTTTAGTATATGGTACAGGACAGGATCCACCCTTTTTATTTTCCCTTGGAGAAAAACAAATAAAGAATTAAATAACATATACCCATAATACATTATTTTTACTTTAATGACTAATAATACTACAAAACGAAAAGCCGAAATGATTTTTCCTATGGCCCCGGTAGAAACGACACTATATATTACAACACAGCCCATTACATTCTGCACCCCATGGTTTGAAGGTACATATATGGACGTGGTGAAATGTCAAAAATACTTCCAGTTCATATTTATAAAACAACTGACGTGATCTGAAATTACAGAATTACAGAATCTAAAATTTATTTTAAAGTTTTATATATATTTCGAAATACATACTTTTAAAGAATAAAATTGTAAATTCAATTTTTATGGAGGTACAGCATTTATATGAAGTTACAGAGTGCAATGGCCTACAAAACCCACTAAGCAAAGGCCCAACAAACTCAGTGATGGACCATCTCACAAGGCCACAAAATGTATCATTGATAAATATAAATTGTTAACTATTTGATAAACTAGCTAAAGATTATAAAACTAATAGGATGAATTAAAATAAATTCTCAATGAAATTACTTAATGAGCTATTTTAAAAAACACGATGTAAAGAATAAAAAACACAAACCAATGTATATCTGGGAAAGATCGGGTGTAAGACAAAGTGCAACACTTATTTTTTCTTACACTTACACAAATTTTTATTTTACTTTTATTCTTAAACAAGTTGTAAAAATTATTTCATAAAATGTTTAAAAACATTAAAAACTAAAGAACAATAGAAAAAACACACCCACCTTCGATCTTGAGCATTTGTCTCCTTCCCCATAATCATTTTTATTACTCTTAAAATTAAAATAAATAAACAACACTCCACATAACTGTCTCGCACGTAGTTTATTGGTGGTCAGTTTTTGGCAAAACAGTTGAAAGAAATTGCTTGAGGCTCTTATTGTAGACCCAGGGTCGCTCCAGGTGAACCAGGTGACCCGCATTCTTTATGCCTTCAAATGTTGCATTATTTCCCACCTTCCTGTCACATGTCACGCAGCAAACAAAATCAGATAGCATTAATTAGAGGGAATGGGTTGACAATCATTTAATGAATAGCTTATTTATTTATTTATTTATTATGTTGATTAAATAATGAACATATAAGTAAATCTGGTTGAATCATGCAATGTCTAAGAAAAGGAAAAGAAAAAGAAACACGCAGCCATAGTATGAGATGAAGACATGTCTTAATTTTCCAAAATATTATGCCTCGTGTGGTCTGAATTTCTTACTCTTTCATTTTCTGCGCAAACTCTACTTTAAGAATTTTTGTCATCCTCACCCGATAGAAGATGTATTCGCTGCAGAGGAAAAAGTAAAATGCTAAAGTTAACATGATGAAAAAGATTTTGAATGAACGCCCAAATTATGAAGATTATACCTGCTGAAATTTTGGGATATTGATCTCTTTGTAGCTAATGACCAAGGCCTCCAACAGCTCAGCTCGCTCCTTCCTATTTGAGTACATTGCCTGCAGTGGTTATATACCACGTAACCTTTCAAATTGAAACCAAAAATGGCACTGTCGAAAAAATGGTGTTGTTATTGAGAATGGGAATGAAGCAATGTGGTCTTCATAAAAAGAAAAACTGATTTCATTTTTTTTTTCCGAAAAAACTTTACAGAGAAACTTATTTAAATAAATTTATATAACATCTTATACTAGTTTATAGAATAGAAAATAAGTAATTGAGTTTCTTAAAAAAAATTAAAAATTATATATAAAATAACTTTTACCAATTAACTTATATATAAGTTAAAGTTTGGGAAGAAAACAATTTCAATTTTTCTCTTCTAAAAGTAAATATACTCTCTCTTTGTTCATTTTAATGTTCAGTTTTTAATAAAAATCTGTTTATTTTTTATGTCCTTTCATAAATCTCAGTATAACATTTTTTTCAATTATATCTAGAATTTAATTAATATGAAAAGAAAAAATTAGTCATAATGATAAATAAATACAACGGGACATAAATATGCATTAAAATAAAATATGTATAATAAATAACAAGTTGAAGTTACATTAAAAAAAAAAACTTAAACAAAAGGTGAAGGTGAGTATAAGACAACTAATCACAATTTGACCCTTATGCACCAATCCCAACTCATCCCTAAAATAAACCTTCTTTTATGATCATCTAAACCAACGAGTTAAAAAACTCCAACCCCTAAAGCCTCTACATAAAGTGTGGTTTAGGATTTCAGACAAAGTAGATTTAATCTACTACAAGACTTCTAAATAATTTTTAAGATTATACGAGTATTTAAAATATTTTAAATTACAAATTAATCTCTAAATATTTTATATTAATTCTAAATTAATCTATAATTAAGTTTTACTATTTGCAATTTAATATATTTTATATTAATTATAAATTTATCTATAATAAAATTTTGTTATTTGTAATTTAATTGAAAGGTTGAGATTCAATTTAACTTATTCATCAAATGAACCTAACTTAATATGATCTGATATGAACTTTATTTATTATGGATCCAACTCTATTCAACTCAAAGTGAGTAAGTGAGTTTACTTATACTTACTTATTCTAATTCAAACTTACTAGACTAGGCTCCATGCTGGTCCAATTCTATTTAACTTTATTCATTTATTTTAATATAGACTTGATGCTAGTCCAATTCTACTTAAATTGATGTAAAATCAATACAACCTAAATTGAATTTAACTCAATTTAACTTGAGATAAGCTCAATATAACCAAAGATAGGTGAGACATCACTCAACTTGAAATGAGATGAAATGAGATAGGATAAACTTAATTTGATTGAGGTGAATTGAATTAGAACGGGACTTGAAAATGTAAGTCTAACTTTAGGATAACTTAAATTCCCCACCCCTCTTTACTCATACTAAATTTATATTTGGATTGAGTCTATATTTTCTATAAAAAAAATTTAGATAACTTTTTATCTTTTAATTGATTTTAAATTTAAAGATTGACCTATAACAATGAGGGAAGATATTTGTTTTTGTAATCTTGAAACCAAATATTTGTCGACAGTATATTTTAAAATTATTTTATTTTATAATTATTTTGTTTATTTTTGTCTACTAATTTATTCTGAAGCAAGAAAGATGTAAAGAAATGCGAAGAAATTGATGTGGTTTACATGAGTAGAAAGAAACCTGTAAGAAGTCTGCATAGAAACGGTTGGGTAAGGAGAGGTTTAAGTGAGAAGCAACGGAAAGAAGGGTCTTCAGTTCCTCAACGGACACCGGCAACACCACACCCTGCACCATCTCAGCGTACATCTCAACCATTTTCAACGCCACAAACCCTCCATAACTGAACCCAACCAAAACGCACTTCTCCACCCCGAGCTTCCCCAACCCCGTCGCCAAACACTCCGCTTGAAACTCCGGCGACCGCTCCGCCTTATCGGTGACGGATCCACCGAAGAAGAGAAGGTCCGGCACATAAACCGCGTAGTCTCTCGTCAAAGCTCCTACCTGACAGTGCCAGTTGATGATTCCGTCTCCGCAGAAGCCGTGCAGGAGAACCACCACCGGTTTGTGTTTGGAAACGGCGTCGCATGGCGCCCAGAATTTTATAACCGTCCCTGGCTCTATCTCCAGCGTGTAAGGTCTCAACCCCACCGCTCTCACTAGCCAATGCAACAACGCTGTCACAACGTTAATCATTTTCGGTCCCTCGATTTCACCCACTCAATAGACGAGAAGTGGTGATACATTTCCATCACTCTTCATTTTATGCGGATAAAAAAAACCACTGTTCATTTTATATACTCGCTTATCAAATGTATATATTATTATATATAGTTTCTGAAAGATGAGATGAGATGAATATTTATAAGAAATGATACAGAATTTTCTTCATATATATATATATATATATATATATATATATATATATATGTGTGTGTGTGTGCGAATATAAGTTAAAATAAGTAATCAATTATATCGTTTCCAACATAATTAATTATGCAGTGAGATTATCTATTATAATCTAATTGATTAAGTTAAAGACATAATAAATATAATGGATTTATATCTTAAATCTTTTTAATTTTTATATTTTTATTTATCACAATAAAATAACGAATTAATGTAATATTATTAAAATAAAAGAAAATTGTCATATTAATTATAAATTTTTCACTTAAATCTATTAATTTTTTATATTCAAATAACTTCTTTTTCCTCTCTTTCTCTTCCTTTCTTTTTCCCATCTTATTGTTAGTTGTATTTTATATCCTTGACCTTTATGAAAAAGTTTAAAAAATAAAATAAAAATCATTACAAATATTTTATTATTATCAAGAAAATTTATGTTTATTTTTATTTTCGAAAGAACTTAAACAATAATTAGAAAACGGAGAAAATAATAAATAAAAGTATATTTAAAGATAACATTTATTCAATTTATATATAATTTGAAGCATTAATTATTATTTTACAATTGAAAATGTTAAAACATCTAAATTTATTAAATCATGCTGTAAGGAAAAAGCCAAAAGTGTTCACCATGTTGCATGAGTTTATTGAGCAGTCATTTTAGAAAATAAGGGCTCCATGTGCAATGTTCACGTCACAGTGCATCTAGGATAAAAGTCCATGATATATATTTTTAGATTACATCATCTATTTGCAGTAAAACTGTTATCAACGATAAATATATCTCTTTGAATATTTAATGTATTTATATATTCAAAATTCAAATTCAAAATCACTAAAACAAATTTATGAAAGTTGATTGATTCAATAATATTCTTGCACTATTTTTGAGTAATATTAGCATTTAAATAGAAAATAAATCATAGAATGACACAGTGATATATTATCAAATTAAGTGAAACTATACAATCGTCTGTTTGTCCTATTTCATGTACAGTCATTATTTTTTATCGTGTTTTCTATTTTAATAAATTAAAATGTAATATTTATATAAATTATATATACAAAAAATGGTTTATTTTAATATAATTCAAAATATATTGAAATAGTCAATTTAGTTTTATATTCCATAAAAAAGTGAGAATAATGACAGAAAAGTAAGTACAAAAAATTAAAGAAAATTAAAAATAAAAAATATATAGTATTCAAAATGTACGTATTTTATTGTCAACAAATTAAACATATCATACAAGTTGTAACATCACTTGTTACTTCACTTAACGACTATATCATCTAGACAATTGGATAATTAAATATATATATATATATATATATATATATATATATATATATATATATATATATATATTATTTTTAAGATTTACAAAACTTTTATTTTCTTTCCTAAAGATCTCAAAGTTCTATTACCTGTCATATTATATTATATATTATATGTTCTTATCTATCATATTTTTAAACAAAATAAATAACGAAAAATAAGCTAAGCTAGCAATTTAATACATTTTCAAAATAAGTAAAATTTTCAATCAATAAAATTAAAACATATGATTTATTATCTTTTCATCCATTACACATATCATAATAAATCAAGTGCTTATAATCAATTCAAAATCAATACTATTTAAGTGAGAAATCCACCAACTTTCATACCAAGACACTTTTGAGTATATTTTCTTAACACTTGCCTATTGAATTAAATATACTACCCTTTCAAATATGAATCCACACAATCTACACAGCCTCATACATGATATCAAATCATATTTTTATGTAGGGGTTAATTTATATGACATTTCTTTTAGCTCTTTCACAAACCGCACTCATTTATATGAATATCATTCAACTCTCATCTTAATATATATGATTTTATAAATCCACACACACACACGCACGCAATATTATTAAAATCGATATGTAATGACCAACTTTATCAAATTATATATATTATCTTCATACCATTATAATCAATTTCAAATAAATATTTCTAATTCAACAAGCAACTAAAAAAACTTTGGAACTATAATCATGTCACTCTCATATCCAGATCTTCTAACCTAAGGTTCTATTTAAAGTAAAACTAGCTTCTATTAAAACTTTTAAGCTGACTTCACTTACGTTATCAGAAGTATAAGCATCCTCAAATAGCTCAAACTCCTAAAGACAATAGGAATACATAACTTGCACCATAGAATATTGATTAATTATCCAAACACATCACTAAGATTATGGACTAACACGACTAATCTTGAAGTCTCAAGTATCACATGCAAATACACATACTCAGGTAACTACAAAGACTTAAAAATTGACTCAAGAAAAAATGGAGTAGAAAATAACTTACTATGATCAGACAACTTTACTCTACTAATTGTCAGGAGCCCAAAAGTGATTTTTATTGTCAATTTGATAAAGGATGAAGTTCGAAATATAGAGAAAAGACATAGGATAAAAGAAAGAGCTTTTATAGAGAGATGGTGATTCTATTAAAATGAAATTTGAATAACTGATTTTTCTATTTATATGAATTTTTTTTCTTAATAATAAATATTTAAATATCATTTTAATTATACAACTTTTACTCTAATGTTATTTTCTAGGTTCTTACATAAATAGTATCCCAAGGAGGGAAAAAAATTACAATTACAATTACTTCAAAATAATTAATTTATCTTCTTATCTACAAAAATTATCCTTTAATGATTCAAATACATAAAATCCACACACTTAAAATATATTGTTACCACCTTAAATTGGTGACTAAATTGTTGCAAAGAATTTTTTGTAATATATCTTGTCCTCTCAAAAGGTAAATAGTGCATTAAGACACGAGGTAATTTTTTTCCTCGCATACAATATGGAGACCCTAACAAGTATACATCAAACATGAATGATGTAAAGACCTAATTAATTATTCAAGAGAAAAAATGATATTTATTTAAGAGTAAAAATGATATAACTTATATAAAGTATGAATATCTTATCATTTAAGTACAAAGTTTGTAAATAGAAAAAAAATTAATTATAAGAACTTTATATGAGAAAAACTATTATCTATCTAGAACACTTTCTCCCTACCTTATTATTTTTAAATTTCTTAAAAATTTATTCATGCTTTTTCATGTTAGAGCTCAACTTAAGAATCCTAGTGGAAAAAAGAGCAAGTATGTTTAATCATAATTTGTTTTAAAATAATTTTTTCTTTATTCATCTTTTTTAGGTCTTGACAAATTTAGCACAAGAAAGAATCTTGCAAGTGCAAAAAATATTTTAATCAAATTTATGGAACTTGTTCTTCCTTTTTTTCTGTAGTGATAAACCCTAGTCAGACTTGATTTAAATCTAAGCTCAAAATCAACCTCGAAACAACTTCAATTTAAAATTTTAATTGTTCCAATTAGACTTTAAACAATCATTTTAAAGTAAGGTTTCTTGCATTATTCAAGCAATCACTTTTTTTCTCTTTTTTTTTTTGTTTTTGTTTATTTGTTTGTTTTTTTTAATGAAAGAATAATTAAATACCCCTTTCTTCACTAAATTGAAGTTTAAAAAGAAATCATAGTAACAAGCTTGATACCAAAATGAGGATTATTCTTAGTCTAAAATGAATTTTGGACTTAAAGGCGTGGACATAACTCATGATACAAAACTATGGTTATGCGTGATTCTAATTGAAGTGAAAATCTATGATTTGACATGTTATTTAGATCATAAATCATTGAAAAAGGTTTTGTCAAAATTTATTTATTTATATTTAAAAGAAATTTAATGAACAAATACAAGATTTGCAAGATGATATTACCATCTATTAAGTTTAAAATTTGCAAAATTGGAAAATAAAAATTTTAACCTATATAACTGTAATTAGATGAAAAAAGAACATGAAAATAAGCGTCAAAACAATAAGATTTGATAAGTCCTGCTAATCATCACAAGAACTTAATTTTTTTTTATAAAATAAAATGATTCAAAGAAGAAAACTAACAAAAAAATTTCTCTCACTTCAATTGATAATAAACAGTCTATCTACTCCATTCATTCTCAAATTATTACAAATTTAATTTTCTTACACTCTGAATTATATATATATATATATATATATATATATATATATATATATATATATATATATATATATATAATCTTAACATTTAAATATAAGGATTATGCTTACTAGTCAAGTGAGACCTAATTATGTTTGAAGTAGAAATTACTAGTCAGTTTGAAGTAGAAAGTTTAAATCTTACTAAAGATATTTTCATATATTTTATGAACTTTTTGCCTTGTAGATTAGTTACTATTTTTACAAACAAGAAAATTAAACAACAATAACATAATTATATTTTCGAAGTTGTTTTTAAATTAAATTAGGCATGTTCAAAAATAATTTGTATAACTTTTGATAGAAGTTAAAAAAAATCTTAAACTCTTACTTTCTACTTTAATTTAAGCATATTTGAAAATAATTTGTATAATCTTGACGTGGGAAAAACAACAATTTAAATATATTGAAAATTTTATTTTTTAAATTTTGACCGAAAACCTCTTCCCTGTGAACCTTCAATCGTTCAACCATCTTCAACTTTCTTTTCATCTTTGTGTTCTAATTAGTGAGCAAACAGCAAAATTTAAGGTAATCCAAAGTTGTTCTTACAGGAAAAATAAGCTGATTTTGGATTGTTTAACATCCATTGAGTCTTTCACAAACCACTATTTGCAGCAACAATATTATAGAAATATAAGAAATAATAGATAAAACCAATGAAAATTTAATAGTAAAAGGACAAATATCAACATAATAATAAAGCAGTAATTTCTCTAATAGTTTCCTACATAAAATCCAAAATTTCCAACCTAAAGAAATAAAATAAAATTCATAAGATAACGCAACCCGTACATATTGGGGCCACCGACAGTATGCATGAACAGAAATTATCTACAATACCTAACATTTCACACATGCTAGAAATGGTCCTAGAAATTTACTCCTTTTTACTATAAGCCACGCATTTTTCAAAATTTATCTGTTTAATGTCATATTTTTAAAATATTATCATTTTCAAAATCAAAGATAATATTAATTATTTTATTATTATTTATACTTTTCTAATTCATTTATTATATATACGTATTTATTTCTTTAAGTAATATAGAAATAAAAAGTCTAATAAATGTTTTATTAAATTAAAAAATATTATATTTATTAAATTTTCTGAAAAAGGCTTAAAAGATGTCAGCATTCCATGAAAAAAATAAAGAAAATGAAAAGAAGAATAGCATAAAAATCAAAATAAACTAAAAAATTGTTTTATTGAAACATATATTAATTTTTTTAAAATTATTTACTTTTAAATTTTACTTTTTATTATTAACACTATTCTATCATATATTTTATTATTTTTTATTTTTTATTTTTATTATAAAATAATGGAAGGAGAAGGGGTTCTTATATTCGGAATAAACAAGTTATTATGTACCATAATTTATTAGGGGTAAACTATAACCAATTATGATAGTGTATCTTTATTTAATTACGAATGTGGAGCATTTGCCTACGGTCTCATTATCTTTTCAAAAATATTTTCATACTTTTAATCTGAAATCATCTATCTTTTTTTCTGTTTCTATTTTCTTTCTTAAACTTTTAATATAAAAATATCTTCAACAGTCATATAAAATTTCGTACAGAGTTTTAGTTTACTTGAGTGATATTATGCTATATTATTTTTATGATTTCATCATTCTAATAATAAAATTTTATATAATTGATATTTTTATTTATAATTAATTTACTAAATATTTTAAAAAATAATTTAATTAATATAATTAAATAAATTTTCATTCTTAAATTTCAATGTAAATTAAAGTTTTAAATTTGAAATCTCGTCCTATTACATCACCATGTTCTAACAAAAAGTTTATAAACTTAAATTTTAAATTTTAAATTCTGACCGAGACTTTATATCAGACATGTTTAATTTTTGTTCATCAAATAATTCGTATATTTTGCCAATAAGAAATTATTTCTATTAATATCGATCGAAAAGTAAAAAAAAAAAAAAAAAAATAAAAAAAAAAAAAAAAAAAAAAAACTCCGAATAACAACTTTGTAAAAATAATCATAATCAATCAATTTAAGGAACTGTGATCAACCTAAAAGTAACATTGTATGTTTTTAATCGAGAAAAAAAAATTGTCGACATCAACTAAAAAATGTTGCCAACTTTAACGGTAAAATAACATTAATTAAAAATAACTAAAATTTATCAATGATGATATTTTTAAATTATTATTTTTTAATATTTAAATAATTTTTATATTTAATAATAACTAAAATATTTTATTTAAATAAAAAATTAAACAAATAAGTGGAAAATGAAAACAAATAAATGAAAATGTATTTTTCCCACTTCCTCATTTCAATTTCTTAATCCAAATAAAGGCTAAAGCAAATAGAAAAAATCAGAAAAATTCAAACAAGAATTTTCTTTAAACAATAAATTCGAAAAATGAGATATAATTAACTATTATATATTTTTTTCGTTATAAAAAAATAAATATAATTGGTAATGGTCTTATACATTTTTTTTTTGTTTTTTTTAAACATGTTTGCAAATATAACAAAATAATATAGTAAGTTAATAAATAATCAAATGCAAGCATTATAATAAAAATATTTTCCTTTTATTTATTTTCAGTTTTCCTAATTCATATTGTTCCCATCTTTTTATTTTATTATTTTGATTTCTTCTTATTTTTACACTCTCGATCCGGAAACAAAATTCTCATAATTATCTTTTTTTCAATTTTTAAATTTTTTTCATATATATATTTAAAACATACTTAATCATTAAATATTTTCCATTTTTTATTTAATTAATTAATATTTTCAATTAATTAAATGAAAATAATAATTATTTTTACAAATAAAATTATTTCATTATAATTAATGAGTAAAATTTAATTTATAAATATTAATTCTTTAAGTTACATTATTTTCTGCACTTCTCTCGATGGCTTCTTTGTATCAAAGCTGATAAGATGTACGTTCAGTGGTGAATGAGTAATCCTATCTTTCTAGCTGTTTCCAGCTTTCAACCACTAATTTTTTTTTTTTTTTAAAACTATGTCAGAGATTTCTCTAATGCTAATAATATCTTAAATAAATATTTTAAAGTACAAAAATAATATAATATGCGCACAGAAATAATATTTATATAAAATATCCAAAATCATTGTTATGATTAAAGTACTGGCTAGATAATACTGTTTATTATATATCTGTTTTCTAATTGAATTTTGTTAAATTAAATCAGATTTATTAGGTTTCAAAATTATAAATCTATTATTTAATTTAATATTAATTATATATATTAAATAAAACTGAATCCAATTTAAAGCAGCTGATAAAAAATTAAATACATTGAATTGAGTTGGGAGTCTGTTCTTGGCCACAGTTTTACATTATCATTTCCCAACTCTATGATTGATGACCAAAGTATTCCCTGATCTTTTAAAAAATAATAAAAAAATAATATTATATTATTTTTATTTTGATAAAATGTTTTAATGTTAGCTACACATGTTGTCATTATTATTTTGTAAAATTTATTATTTTCTATATTTTAACCTTAAATTTCTAGTGAAATGATTATGTGTCATGGAAAAAAATAATATTAAAACGATGTGGGTTTAGAAAAGTTATAATGAGACAAAGTTAAAATTGCGTCATTTACCGTTTTGTTAATTTTAATCACAGTGATGTCAACCAAGTTAATTTAAGTGAACGTAATTCGCTTTTAATTTGCTGAAAAGATAATCTAATTTTATGCTGAATTATAAATTCCCAGAAAATGATGGTTTCTAAAAATTGAGTAAACAAATTTTGGACTTCATTTTACTCATATATTTACTTATAATTAAAAAATTGGTTTTATCTAGTAAAAAGTAGTTAGATTTATGTGAATGTAAAAAAATGCTACCGGTGATTAAAGTAAATGTAACATTCAAACAATTATAATATATTAAAATTATATTATTTATTATTTTCTTATATTTATGAATATACATATATATAATTTATAAATATAATGAATAAAATATAATTATGATTGTATAAAAACACGAATGCAAATATTTAATTGGATGGATCATTGAGTGATCGAATTTTGTAATATCAGATTTGAGTGATCAGAACATGAGAGATCAAATTTAGAAAAATTGGATTTTGAGTGATCGGAATTTGAGAGATTAGATTTGAGGATATTTCGTTGGGATACCTGATTTTAGAAGATTAATTTTAATAAATTGAAATTTGAGAAATCATATTTAGAAAATTCAAATTTTGAAAGATTAAACTTGAGTGATCAGCTTTTAAGTGATCAAAATTTGAGAAATCAGATTTTGGAATTTGGGAGATTAAATATAAAGAGATTGGATTTTTTTAAAAACGAGTGTGGATGATCAACTTCGAAGTAATCGAAAGTTGGAAGATAAAATTTTGGAAGATCAGATTTTTTAGTAAATATCCTTGAGTTATATAAATTTTAGAAATTTAAGTTTGATTCATTTTATTTTTATATATATATATATAGCTATTATATATTTTATTGAAAATATTTAATATACCAGTATGTATGATATTGCATAAGATGTGTTCTTATTTATATTTAGTTAATCATATTGTATTTAAATACATGTAATTTTACATTAAATATAACTAGCTTTTAATAATTCCATAAATAAAAGTCATGCTAATTAGACAATACATTAACTATTAAATAATGTTTTGACTCCATTTTCAATAATTTAATGTAAACTAGTTATACTAATTTTTATTTTTATGAAAGCGTTGAAAAAATTCACTTAAATACATAATGAACATTGCAATATATTTTATTAAATAATTATATTAAAAATAGTTAAAAACATCTATTTAATAACATTATATATAAATCATTATCTAAATTGGCCATTCATTGCATAAATACTCATCAAAGATGACTTTTCTGTTTACACATCAAGAAAAAAAAAATATTATAGTCTTTGATATTTTATAAGGTGTCCTTATAGGCATGCATAATTAAGAAACTAGTTCTGAAATTACGAATGATGGTAAAATAAAGCCATTTTCAGAGTAATAATTCCTGTTCTGCCTAATATTTTATGGTATTTGTTTAAGTGTCTCTATAAAGATGTGAGACCAATCTTTGATTTACTATAATCGCCAGTTAAAAACATTGAAGTGGTGAAACATCTAAATTAAGTCGTAGCAACAATATTTAAGATAACTTTTTTCAATATATATTTTTAATTTAAGAATAAATTCAAAGTCAAACACATTTTTATTTTTCATTAGAAAATTTACCATCTGCAACTTTTGTGGAAAATAATTTATGCATAAATTAGTACTATGTTAACCAATATTAGTTACTTAAATATGATTTGTCTGATTATTTGAAATAGTATTGTTTAAAATTATTCAATCCAACTAATATAGTATTTTTTTTTAACTTTAAATATCTACGACTGTATAAAGTAAAATTAGTATTTGTTTTTATTTCGGCGTATAAGGTTTTTCTGTTGAAATATATCCAAAATAATTTTTAATAATTTTTGTTTGTTATAACAAGCATATCCTCCACATGTAATACTTTTAGTAAGTTTTTTAATCGCATGAGTAATTGATTTATAACGATAAGATAGTTTTAAAGTATTAATTTACTGACATCATAAATAAATATTTTCTAATTGTTTTATGACCTCAACAATATTTTTCTTTTAACATTATAGAAAATATAAATTGAGGGAGGAAATTAATTATTTTTCTCAGTGAATCTTTATTTTAGTTAATACGAGTTTTTATCTTAAATATAAAATAAATTTATAAAAATAATAAAAATAACTATATTCAATACTATCATACACTTGGATTTTATTTTAAAAAAAGTATTTAAGTGAAGATTATATTTAATAACGTTGTTGATAATTTAATAAACAGAATCTTAACAAGTTATGCTTATTCTTGTTAATAGTCCCATAAATATACCCACATTAATAGGAAATGAGTGAATATATTTATGAAATTATTGAGTAATGAAGGCTACATCACTGTCTAATAATGATATTGCAGCCGTTGGAATTTTGGGCACCCAGCCCACCGAAAAGAAAAGAGATTGTGGACGACTTCTTCCTGCACCTCCAAGGTTTGTTAAGATACCTTCAATTTTTTTTTAAATTTTCAAAGTATCCCTCATATTTTATTGTGAAGATAGTTATAATCTTTTGGAATCCTCCACCTCCAACGCATCTCAATTACTGTTTCTCATATGTATTTGTACCGCCACCTCTAAAAAGTCGTTTTATTTGTTGTTGCCGACGCCATATTGTTTCTGTTATCTACCCACTTATTAATTGCCTGAGATAAAGATGATTTATTAAGGGTTTAAGGTTTTTTTTCCTTTATGATTTAGGATTTAGGATTTTTTCTTCTTTTACAATTTGGAGGTGGGTTTATTATTTTTGGAAAAAACAGTTTCGGAATCATCTGTTTTAAGCTACTTTTAGATCTGGAAATAGCCCATTTTAAAACTGTTTTTTAAAAATAGTTTCAGAATAAATTGTTCTGAAAATTAATTTCATTTCGAAACTGATTAATTTCAGAATAAGCTATTTCAGAAGCTAATTCGAGTGAAAATTAGCTTTCGGAGCAGTTTTTTTTGAAAAACAGTTAATTGATTGTTTGATAAGTTAATTCTGGATTCGAAATTAATTTTTGAAACAACCTATTCCTAAATTATTATATTGTTTAACAAATAAGCAGAGGAGTAGAAATGTCTTTTCCAGTGAGATACTTTTTGAAAATTTAAAAAAATTTGGAAGTGGTTAAAAGAAACTTTGAAAGTGCAGGAAGAAGCCGTCAAGATAGTGTTATACGGGCTCAATAAACATTATGAGGGCAAATTCTTCATACACCCCTATCCTTCCAAAATATTCTTTCAAAGTTAGATTATATAACTTATAGTATAAAAAAATAGTTTTAATTATTTAATTCAAACTAATTATTTTTATATTTTATACTATACAATTTAAAATATAAATTTTTATTTTGAATTACACAATTTACGATACAAAGTTGAAAGTTGTATTTTAAATTGTACAATATAAAACGTAAAAAGGTGAAAAAGGGGGTAGCATTAATAAAAGAGTATTCTTACTTCCTATTGGAGATGCAGAAAGGAAATATGAAAGTGCAGGAAGAATTTGCCCATTATGAGCTGTGAAAAGAGATAAAAATAAATAAATAAATTAAGGTCTCACGCTTAGTACTATTTGGCCCTGTATTTTTTTGTCTAAAAGGAGAAAAATTCTAACCTAAATCAATCACCTAATCAACATTAATTCATTACTTAATTAATTGAATTTTAATTTAAAATTAATCCAGTTATTTAATTTAAATACTCTTTAAATATTTTCGTAGACACACAGAAATTTTTTAATTTGTATTAATTATTATTTATTAGTTAAAAATTTTAAATTTTGTTTTAATTCACACACAAAGTCTTAATTTGTTTGAATTTATAATATATTTTTAAAAAATAATATAAATTTATTATTTTTTATATTAGATAAAATGTAATTACAAGAAAAATATTAAAAAGTTATTAATTAGAATAGTATCAAGTAAAAAGAAAACAGTCATTTGTTTTAATTTTTGTCTAATAGAGGAAGAGAAAAAATGTTACACTTTGTGCATCTACTGCGAATAATGGGACTGAGTGATTTCTTGTGCAACAATGGTTTAATTATAGAGTCAAGTTTGTGATGATCTGGAGACAACATTGTTAATAACATGTATAGAGTTGTTTCAACTTTCAACTGTCCAATAAAGGGTTATTAGTTAGCTTCTGTATAATTCTCCAATTAATGCTTTTACTTGAAATCTCCAATATAAAATTGTGTCCAGCTTATTTTTGCGTTGTAACAAATTTTGGCTTGCTAAGAGATTTCCACGGTGCAATATGACCATATAGTAACATTTTTTTTCCATAGTTTTATAGTTTTCAATAAGTCAAAAAAGGAAACCAATTTTGATTAGTGTGTTGAGTATTACTTTTGGGGTCATTTCTAATATTGAAAAAATATAAAAGAAATTAGTTTGAATATAGAAAACATTTTTACAGATTCAATTAATGATTTAAATATGGTTTACAACAGATGATAGCTTGACATACTCATCTATGCTCACAATTTTAAAAGTTAAATATTATGATATATATATATATATATATATATATATATATATATATATATATATATATATATATGGTCGTAATTATCAAATAAAAATACATTTTTGTTTATTGTTTTATGTATATGCAAATATTTTTATAAAATATGTCTAACGCGTAATGTAATACAAGTTAGCATGTTAATTTGTTTGTTATGTTATTTAATAAAAGAATTGGAAAAGCAGAATCAACAGAAAAAATTTATATTTTATTAACAAGAGATTGATGGAAGTAACATCTTGTTTATTTTTTATTAACAAGAGATTGATGGAAGTAACATCTTGTTTATTTTTTATTAACAAGAGATTGATGGAAGTAACATCTTGTTTGATCAGTGAATATAATCTCGTGTTCCATGTTTGTAAATGAAAAAAATATGATTAAAAAACTAAAATAAAAGTGTCTAAAAAAACTTAGATATTAGATGTACTTACTGAGTTATTTTTTTCACACCTCATCATCCTATATATGATTCGATGGTGATCATCAAATAACAAATGATGATTAATAACACTAAATCTAAATTAAAAAGTAATTGAGAGTAATGAATTTTTACATATTGATACACTAAAATTTTAATATTTGTATTTTAATAATTAATGTAAGATTCATAAAATAATTTTAACAAAAACCACTCTACGTAGACAACATAATTTTATAGTTTTTTATTTTTATTTTTATTTTAAAAAATATGGTTTTTCTCTTGTTACATATTAAAGATTAAAAGGTCTCATCCTATTCTTGGTATAACAGAGAGCCAACTTAGTGGATTATCATTTTGGTTTGGTTTAAGTAAGTACCAATTTTCTCCTGTTATTGAGGTAGAGTTTTGTAAAACGAAAAAAAAAATGTGTATACACATGTAGTTTTAAAAATATTCACTACAAAAAACAAAAATTACCGACAAGATAAATCCATCGAAAACACTCAAAATCCGTCGATAAATTAATTGTATATAAATTTACCTACGAATTTTTGAGTCCTGTCAGTAAGTACCGACGAATTTATGATCCTGTCGGTAATTATCGATGGATTTAGGATAAATCCGTCGATAATGATATTTTACCGACGGATAAAGTTTTGTCGATAAAATTTCGTTGGTAATTTAACTTTTTCTTGTAATGATTAAGAATGATCCTTGTTCGTTTTGGATCTTAACTATAGGTTCAAATCATTGATCAAAATTGTATGTTGCAAGTTGAGTTATCATTATAAGCGGTAGTTTGGAGTCTTTTATAGGTAATTCTCCTCCTAGATAGGTAAGGGAAGCTAAACTGACATGTCTGTGTAGGTATAAGGTTTTATATTCAAATTGAATTCTTAAGATTTGAGAAATGAATGTGAATGGAATGTGCTTGAGAAATTTGTGTATTTTTTGATTTGGCACGCCTGGATTGATTTAGAATGTGAAATAAGTAAATTTGATTGATTATTTTTCTTGTAGTTTTAGTTTGATGGTAGTCTTATAAATTGGTATTGTGAATGTATGTATATTTATTTTATGGTTTGAGGACTGATTGGTTCATCTATATGTATGTAGGTAAATTGATTATAACTATTAACAAGATGGAATCTTGAATGTGGTTAGACCCTAATTTATCTCAATTTTATTAGTCACGATCTATAATTGATTTTGAAAGTATGTACGTATTATGAGTTAGTATAAATTTGAACCAACTTACTTGAAAAAATCACAATGAAAATACTTTTTTTGGATCGTGGATTGAGTGAGCATAAGATATTATGGATTACTTCTTCCTACACCTCCATATCGTCTTCATGCATCTCTATAGTTTTTAAAATTCCAAAAATAGACATAAGTAAATGACTGAATTGTCCCTGCTGTTACAAAAGGGGGTTTTGAGAAAGGAGGTACAATTCAGTTCGACGGTGGAGGTACAGTACAGTTCAGTCACAGTAGTGGAAGATTCCGACAGTGTTGGAGTGGCGGGGTGAAGGCGCTTTGGGCGGTTGTCGGTCGGAGTGGGTGGCTGAAGACTAAGCACTATCCTCGTCGAGGTACTTATTTTTCTATTTTTATGTTTTTCACGGATTGTAGAAGTCGTAAGAATTATACATTTAACGGTTTTTGTAAGTCGTAAGTTTAATTTGAGGATATTTGAATGTTACGGATTATATAAACCGTAAAGAATTTGAAATGCATAAGAACTTACGACTATACAACTTTAAGTGAACTTTACGGTTTGTACAAACCGTAAGTGAAAAAAAAATAGTTTTACGGTTTGTTTGTACAAACCGTAAATATGATTTTTTTTCTTTTTCAATTTTTTACGGGTTGTATAAACCGTAAAAATATTTTTATTATACGGTTTAGTATTGAAACTTACGATTTCTTTTTATTTGTTTATGTGAAGGTGGAGCAGTTGTAGTTTAGCCTGCAATGAAATGAAGGTGCAGTGAAAGTGGAGGGGCAGTGAAGGTGGAGCAGTTTCCTGCAATGAAATGGAGGTGCAGCCAAGGTGGAGGTGCAGCCAAGGTGGAGGGACAATGAAGGTGGAGCAGATCCGCTGGAGTCTTAATGTATAGCAGCAATGCAGGAGGTGTAACCGATGGAGATACAACGGTTAAGGTGAAGTTGTTGGAGGTTTGCAAAGGGGTGCAGACTTGGTCGAGGAAGAAGGAGATGTGAAGGATGTGAATGGAGATGAAGGGTAATTTGGGTTTTAAAATTATTTAAAATGGGTAAAATGGTCATTTCGGATGGGCTATGGAGGTGCACGAAGATGATATGGAGGTGCAGGAAGAAGCAGTCGATATTATGAATTATGAAGTTGCGTCGGGCTCAATTCCTTATAAGGTCCTCATGGGTTTGAGTGGTGTTGAACACCACTTCTTGGACCGGGCATGAGGTAGAGTACTGCAATGAGTTTTTTTTTTTCTTTTTTCTTGATGCTAATAATATTTTCATTGTATTACAACATGTATGAGTAAGAACCTGTGGTGTGTTGAGAACTGTTGTGAAATAACATTATGGACTTATTATTTTTTAAAGGAAGAAAATACCAACTAAGAATAATATATGATGTGCATTGTCTGAGGATTTGTTGAGAATGAGATATCCTGACTTTACTGGTACCTTATAATCACATAGATGAAGGGTACCGGGTGGTGAGAGTTGAAGGTGATCCATTTAATTGAAACTACAGTTTGAAAGAGCTAGTCATGACAAATATATGGATGCATCTTGTCAGATGATGTTATAATTGGTTGAAGACTGTGTGGATTCATAGTTAGAAGGATAATTTGATAGGTGCTAATATCTATGTCTAATTCAATGAACCGGAAATAGAGTCAACCTTTTTATGAAATGTTGAAATGTGACTTTAATTTTTTTTGTTATAAATATTGAAATGTTTTATTTTAAGCATGTTCTAAATAATTAACTTACCTTCTTGTTTGGTTGCTTGTGTTTTTATTTATTTTCTTATATGTGATGATAGTGTATTATACAGGAGTAGATGATATTACTATAATATAAGATATACTTCAAATTGCTTGATGAAGTTACATCAGGATAGGATAGTTATTTAATGTTTATTTAGTTTACATTTTAAGAATTTTAAGAATATGTAAATTTTTAAGTCCCTATAAAATATGATTATATTTTAAATGAGTGTACTAAATATTTTAATATTTAAATTTTATTCTTAGATAATGAATTTTATAGAGTGTTCCAATTAATTGTATTAATATATTGAAAGCAAGATTTGTGTTGAGAATTGAGATTAAAAAATATACCAGATGAAATGTTTTATGGTCATATAAGTTCTTACATATTTCACATCAATATTATCATTACTTGCTTACAATTTCTCTTCTTAATAATAGTAAAAAGTTAATATATTATTGAAATGTATATTTTTAATTTTTTTTAAAAGATGTGCAGATTGATTGATAATTAATTTAAAGATCAGTGTAGTTAGATGAATAAACAAAATTATAATTAGTCTGATAACCGTAAGAGGAAAGATGGGAAGGAGGAAAGAAAAATATAAAAACTGAACATTTTTGTACAAAAAAAAATTAGTGCCACTGTAGCCTTGCATCTAACTATATTGGAGGCCATCCGGAATATCACGTAATAATCTATTCATTAACAACTCTTTATGTATTTCCTAGAAAATTATTAGTTAGTCCTGCTGCACCAAGGCAACAGCTATTTGTTTTTTTGCTGTTTTTAATAGTTTGATACATTCATAAGCTAGTCATTTTATAAAATAAAACTCTCTCTCCAACCATTAATTTTTTATAGTTAATAAACTGACAAACTGAAATTTTATAGTGATTACTCCCAAAGCCTCCTTTGGGCGGCCAACACTGTAATCGATCCAATAAAAACAATATCATATGTATAAATATATTATTTCTTGGAAAAATATATAAATAAAAAGACAGTTTTTTTTATTTCTCCATTCTGCTTACATTGTTGATTTAAAATCTTACATGTTTAGCAAATGATGATTAAAATAAAGCATGATTAATTAAAGATAGAATGGCCCGGGAATGATTTGATTTGAAATATGGGAGATGAAAAAAATAGGAAGAGCGTGCGTGTGTTGTTATTAGGGATATGTGTGATTACAGGTCTCCGCCTCACAACCGCTGTTTTGCACGGTCTTACATGTAATGCTCTTGTTAATCATCACATTACTTGCCTCCTTGGATTTGGTGGGACTCACCTATTCTACTTTTCAATTTCCCAACTCCTACCACTACTACAATACTACTGTCATGCCCAATTCAAACAAAAAAACACACTCCTCCATAACAGAGACACCTGATTTCAAAATCAAATCGTATCTAACGCCTAATCCGACAAATTTCCTAAAACCAATCAATTTCATAATAATAATGATATGATGCCACGTGAGTTTTGTGGAACATGTTGCATGCATGCAATGCAAGTGTTCAAGAACACCTATTGCCTGGAGCCACAGTCTTGGTGGTGAAATTTTATTAGAATATTAGTATATGGCAGTGAATAGATACAACAGTGTATAAAACAAATAGCACAATTATTAGTAAAATAAACTTTGGGAACGAATAAAATTCCACTCTTCCTCAAAAGCAACAAGATACAACTGGAATGTCTGTCTTTCTCTCATCTGGGGGTTTGGGATATTTTTATTTTATTTGATATTTTTTTTTCTTTTGAGCTTAAATTTGTTCCTTGGAGACCTTTTGGCATGTTGAATTGGGATCGGATTGGTCCAGTGATTTTGTTGTTGACGGGATCTTCTTTGGCAGAGATTGGTATAAGGTTTCAAAGTAGCAACATTGAAGAAGTGGAATGGGAATAAGAGAATGAGGAAAAGAAGGAACAAAATCTAAAGTGGGAGGAAAAGCAGGAACATATAGAAAAAGGGAACCGTATGTAGGAGAAACCCCGCTACCTAAGAAAGTGAACTTGTTGTCAGTATCATATAACATCTGAGACCACACTCTGTAACATCTAATTGTCTCCTCTATGGAGGTCTAACCTTCTGGTCAACTGGTCAAAGCTGGTCTTAAACCACTGTGTTTATGGTATGCTCCTTAAAAGAACATTTCTTTATCTTTCTGTTTTTAAATTTACTATTATATTCTCATTTGTCGTTCATGTTTGGAAGTAATTGTGTAAAAAGTTCACCAACATCAACACACAATTTTTTTGTTTTCTTATTTAATCGTTAACTACTTTATGTCAAGTGGGTATTTGTTGATTAATTGATCCCTTGCGTGCTATTCAAATTTTCATTTTTCAAACTGTATTATTCAGTGTTTGTGTTCTATCTGTTACAAGAGAAAATTTTTATCCTAATAATGCAGTTCACAGGGTGGGTTAATTTTACAATAAAATGAAAACTAATGAAATCATTTCTACATAAAACATAAGTATTCACACTTTTCTTTTCGTTATATTTCTCAAATGACTTTGATATATTTTCATAATTTTTACTCAAAGCCTCTTTTCTAAGTAAATTCCTACTCATCTTATAAAATGAATTCACTCCAACATCTCTTCCTTTTACAAATCCGCCAATATCTTACAATTTCACAGAGAACAACAAACTTTTAATTCATGATTTCAATAGGATCCTAGATATAATTAAAAAATAATTTAGTCCTTTTTTTCTGTCAATTTTGTTGTTGGGAACATCATGCACATGAATAGCAACAATACGAGAATTAGTGGCAAATAGTTTCGTAGTTTAAGTAACACTTTTTTGAACTTTTTTGAAGGTAACTCAGAAAAAAGAAAAAGAAGATGTTCAAAAAATGGTAACTGAATTATTTGAAACAGTGACTCACCGACGTGGTGACTGTTATGTGTCTAAGGTTGAAGTGGTGGCTATCCATGGCAAGGTAGCGTTGGATCCTATATATGTTTTACGACCTTTTTCGTTATGCCCTTTTTTTTATTGGAGGTTCGCGTTGGAATTTTCAGTTGTGTACGTAAACATGGAATCCTGGTTTGAACCACTTTTGCAGATGATCACGAGACTAAAGACTATATTCAATGTGTCTTGTGTTGTTGCTGCGTTTAGTCTTTGGAGCACCCTATTCCAATCATTTCAAATTAGGACAATAATATTTATATTATTATTTTCTGTGTCTTTTTGTATTTTATTTTGGGTTTCACATGATTTGAAACTTGGATTGGAGAGTTGATACTCCCCTGGGGAATATATTCTATTGACAGATCTGAGTTCTTAAAATTTATCTAATCCTAGTTTTTGCTCGCAGTTTACAAAGCAAATGGTGAGCATCTTTTGGAAAGCGGTGGTCGTCCCGTTTGTGGAACTGTGCTTCATCAATCTCTAGACGATCTGATTCTCACTCTCAGTGAATGTTTTTGAATCTTTTTCATCGAATGGGATCGATATGTTCCAGAGGAGTTTGTTTGTTTGGGCTTGGCTTTGCTTTGCTTGGGTATGATGAGGTGGGGCACCTCTCTGTTTTTCTTTTTAAAACAAACTCTAGTTTTGGATTTTCTTTTATTTTTTCTCTCACCCTTTTTTTTTCTTTTCTTTTCTTTTTGCAATGCCTTCTTCTATTATCAAACCAGCTTTGACCCAAAGAAACAAAAACACAGTGTGGTTAATTGCCAAGGCTGGTTTGATGATTGCCAAGTGTGTATTGTATTCCATTTCAACACCTTTCTCTCTCTCCCTTTCTTGCAGTGACAAAAAAAATCAATCAAAAACCCTGGTATCTTCTCTTCGGCCACTACACCTCTACTGTAGTCGCATAAGCCACTGCTATCAAAAAGCAATGTGCTGATGAGGTTCGGATTCGGGGCATGAGGTTACTATCATGACGAGCTTGGCTTTTGTTTTGGATTCACGTGATTCTCACGGTACGGCAGCCAAAACTGCTTCTTGTTGCTGCAGATTTGATGGATTGGACGCCCTATAACAACTAACGGAGTCTGGGTCTTTGAAGGAGATGACTGCTCGGTCATTGTTCTGTTCAAAATATATCCATCCACAATTTTCACATACCCACCCTTTTCTCAATGTGCGTCACTCTCCAAAATATCAAAATTCTTAATCAAAACTCAATATAAGTTACCCCACTTATATCATCAACTTTTCTACAGTCACATATTCAGTAACTTTAAGTATACCAATAAATAATTGGCCTCATACTGAACACCATCTTCGTAAACAGAGTCCCACATCAAATGTTCAGATTCTAGCCAATGATATGAAAAAAATTGTTTTTTAATAATTCTAATTATGTATGGAGATGGCTTAGCCATTAAGCAGCGTGGTAAGAAGGGGGTTAGTAATAGTAATTTTGGGATTAGAGCGTGGTTGGGGAGGGGAGGGAAAGGAGCGTGAGAATAATGGGGTTGGAAAGTATTCCATTTTCCTTGGGAGGGTGGCAGTGGCAGAGGCAGAGAGAGGCAGAGATACGGATATTGGGTTTGGACACTAAAACCTCGTGATCGGAAAAGGCAGATCCATGGAAGACTGTTCCCGCTTGTCACGTGGGCTCTTTTGACTACCCATTACCCAATGACCAAAACTAAACAACACTCCCACCCACCGTCTCTCTCCGTCCATTCCACCTCACTGCTATTCTACCTATGCTATGCTATAAATCCAAACTACTCCACCCCAATTATTGCATCACCTCACAAACACTGCCACACTTACAAACTCCTTCTCCCTCTCTCTTCATCTCATCATTCACTCTCTCTCTCTCTCTCTCTCCTGTTACACATCAGTTGGGCCCCTCTTACTCTCCTCATCTCTTTATAATTAACAATTATTATATCCTTTAACTCCTCTCTCATCAAACTCAAACCCCAACTTTACATATCATGTATCCCTCCATTTCCTATATTAAGGACAACGTGGACTGCACCTGCTGACTGGTATTTAGATATCTTATAAGCTCACAAACCTACCAGACAACACAACACTTGCTTCTCATTTCTCCCCCTCACTCCCTACCATTCACCTCTTTCTTCCAACTCCTCCCCGTTACATTTCAAACCTCCTCTTATAGCATTTTCCATCTTTCTTTCTCCCTATTAATTCCCTCAAGTCCTTTCCCTTTCCAATTCCAGCGGCCCTTCATCAATATCGATAGCATAAAACCAAAACACCAAGGATGCATCGCTGTTGCAGTGGCTCCCAGGGGCACGTCATGGGACCCTGTACATGTGGCATGTTCCACAGCCAAACCACCTCCTTCTCCATGCTCTTCTCAGTGCCCAACCACAAGCCACCCTACCAAGATTCCGACATTTATGATTATTCCTTCACCCCCTCATCCTCTTCCTCGTCCTCTTCCGTTGACTGCACCCTCTCCCTCGGAACCCCATCCACCCGTTTCTCCGAAGACGAGGAAAAACGTACCCGCCACGAACGTCGCTCCGTTTCTAACTTCTGCTGGGACTTACTACAATCCAAACACAACCCTCAATCCCAAACCAAATCCTCCCGAACCTCCAATACCACCTCAAACGCCGACCCTCTCCTCGCTCGCCGCTGCGCCAATTGTGACACCACCTCAACTCCCCTTTGGAGAAATGGCCCCCGAGGCCCCAAGGTAAATATCCATTCTTATCATCCCTCCAAACTTAAACTCTACATGTTTTATTCATATGAAGATTCAATTCATTAAACATAAAAAAAAAGGTTTTTTGCATATCTTTTCTCCTGTGGAATATATAGTTTAATCAATATATTCATTTTTTTTTTCTCCAAAATTGAAGAGTGTTTTTGTGACTTTGTGTGTGAATTGCAGTCGCTGTGCAATGCATGTGGGATTAGATTCAAGAAGGAGGAGAGAAGGGCGAGTGCTGCGGCGGCACCGCCGCCGCCGGCTTCTGGCGGCTTGATGGAATCGGCGCAGGTGTACAACAACTCGTGGTACACGCACCCGCAGAGTCAGAAGATGCAGTGTTTCTCGCCGGGGATGGGGAGCGAGTTCCGTTTCGCGGATGACGGGGATCGAGACGCCGATAACGGTATTCCGTTTCTCTCGTGGAGACTCAACGTCACAGACAGAACGAGCCTCGTCCACGACTTCACAAGATGAACGTTGAAAAGAAAAAAATAAACAGCATATTATAATGATAATAATATAATAATGATAATGACACAGGATATTACAAAAGGAGGTAGCTAGCTAGCGTGGTTACCTGGACTACGGTCAAGACCAACCAAGCACACAAGCAGTTATACGTCAACGTTTTACGATGATGTTTTTGATTGCGATGGTTATGATGGTCTCGAATCGTGGATATTATGTTTCTTTTCACCTTTTCTGTTTTGTTTGCTTCCTTTTCTCGCCCTTGCATAAAATGGTGTGAGAATGGGATAATTCTATATTCTTAGCTTGCTTTTTCTTTGGATTTATTTCTTTAACTTTCTCTTTCAGTTACATATAAACCTACTTTTTTGTTGTCTCACTTCCCCTCTTAGTTTATATATATAGTTGTTGTTGACCATCACATATATGGACCGTTTTTGAATCAATTAATTGGAAACAAGTTATATTATAACTCCAACTTTTGCAGGTGCATGTCATGACTCGTGACCATTACCTCCTTTGAACAAACTGTTTGTTTATGCTTAAGCAGAATCTGAAATTTTAAAGTTGTTGTTTTCGATTTTCTGATTTTTACACAGACATTCATACCCCAACCTACATAGATACAGTGATGTGCGAAAGCGAGTGGGACATGGGTGCATTTAATTCGTTTGAACCAAATCCCACAGTCCAATGTGTCAACGTTGGATCACGGTTCTCTCTGAACCGGACACTGCGGTTCATCACAGCAAAACTGAATGTCTTTTAAGAATAAATCTATGATTTTTTAACTAAAAATCATTATTACCATCTCATTAGGTTTTTAAACATATTCAACATTTTTTTAATAAAAATATTACTTATTAACTTTTTAAGACATGGCAGACACTCGTTTAATTGCTACACAGTAGGTTGTTTCCTTTTTCTTTTTTAATGTTGCCCGACAAGAGCATTCTACAAATCACATTTAGAATATATTATGAATCATTGGTGAAGGATATAAATATTTTTTTAATGACAGGTTAATCAATATTTTAAAAATACTAATCGTAAATTAAAGTGTAAATTTGTATTAAAATATATTAATGTCCTTTGGTGTAGTTTTTAATACATTAAATATATATTTTTTAACCAGTATCGCACTTATTGGAAAATGAACTCAAATATGATTTGGTAAAAGAAAACCAGTATCGCACTTGTTAGCTCTTATAACCTTTTTGTTTTCCCTTACTTAATAAAGTAGTGTTTCTTTTGCGTAGCAGTGGTCAGTGTATGCAGTGAGATAATCTCTATCTTCTTGGAATACCGCATTGAATCTAATCATCCAATGAAGTTATCTTGCAGTAGCTGGAACTGTGAGCTTTTCACCATAGAACCTAACATGATTGCTGCTACGTCTTTTTAGTGAGAGTTTCATGTAAGTATTAAAATCACCAATGTTAACAGACTGGCAAATCAAACCTTAAACCTTAAATTTGTCTTACAGTTATATGTCTGTGTGTGTCTATATATGTTTAGACTTTTATTTTTCATTAAATTATGCCTTTTTCTTGTTTTAATTTGATTAGGACTTGTATACTTCTTTTTTCCGTCATTTCTTATTGATACACGCTTACAAGTTCTTTATTATTTATTAAGAATGTGTTAGCCGACCAGGTTGTAGATATATAAATTTACTTTGTCAACATGTCAGACTATTATTAACGAGTAGCTGCAGATGGAATGATTTTTCATACCAACAAAATTAGTTGAGTTAGGTCTGAAATTTTGCAGAGAAAATGGACTTCAAATTTTCAAGAGTTATCCATATATACAGAAAGTACAATCATCATTTTTTTTTAAATTATAGCTTCACGCACCTTTTATCCATTTAACATTCACTTTATTTAATAAAATATTATATAATAATAAAATAATAATTTATTTTAATAAATAGTTATGTTTATTGTATATAGTGTCAAAATATCTCTATTCTATTTATTTTTGTATTACTATGAATTTGGATTGTAGAATCATTGTATAGATAAATGAAAATAGTTTAGTTATATTCACAGTCATGACTATAAAATTTATAAATCATTTTGAGTTTAATCTTGGTGACTATCATAATTAATTTTTATTTGTTTGTGATTTTTTTTTTCTAAAACGTAAACTATTTATTTCTAATTTAATCTATTTCAATTTCAGTGCTAATAGTTTCCCAGATAAAATCAAAAGGATTAACAAATATAAGAAGAAAAAGTGAGTTTGTTTAATGAAAGTTTTTCAGTAAAAATAATGTTATAAACAAACACTATATTTTTTGTTTAATTTATTTTAGGTGTTACAACATTATTAAACATTACGTCTTATTGCATACTAGAAAAAAATGAAAATTAAGAATATGATCATCGCTAGAAGTTTGGATACAAACAATCCTTAGGGTACAATTATGATTATTCTTATTAATATGATTGTTAATTTGGATTGCAGAAACTCGAAGTGTATAGATAGTTTTTACTTCAGATGTAAATCAATTTAGTTATATTGACAATGGTGCACGTGACATTGTAATTGAGAAACTGTTATCTGGGTTAGAATTTGGTAAGCTATCTTGGTCAATTTATAAAGGGCTGGTTTCAAAACAAATTAATTTTTGAAACTAACAATAAATAAATACTTCCTATGGTATAAAAAAATGAGATATACACATATTTATGGATTTTCAAACATTTTATTGCATCTTGTTTAACTAATTTCTTTTAGGTTTGTAAGGGTTGTTTGTGTTTTTTCATGATTACATGTCAATCATTTTTGTATAATGAAGGAGTTTAGAGTCCAAACATTCTAGACTTACTAAAGGTAAATTATAAACATATTTCAAGCTATAAACTTCCATTCCTGATAGGCTATATTTGTGTATGTATTAACCGATTATTTTGTATTGTTGAAAACCTAAAAGATATGAAGGTTGTTTGTAAAGCCATTAACACAATAGAATAGAACTATTAAATGTTTCAATGACACTTTTTTTTCAACATTTATATTAAAAATATGGTTTCTTTACATTTAAATTAAGTTTATCAAAACATATGAACATTATAAACAATATGAATCACTGTGGTAGCTCTTTAGTTTCATTAGTTTGTTGGATATTTTGTTACTTGTTAATAATTTAGTTATTTGGAACTAATACATTTATTTTGATTTATATTTACGATAGTAAGCTGGTACATTATTTTTTTTAACAGAGTGAACTAATTGTTAGATATAATTTTTGGGTCATCTTCATAAGGTTTTAAATATAAGAGAAAAAATTGATATTAATTAAGATTGTCATTTTCAAACTGATTTAAAACTGTGCACGGGTTTTAGAAGGTGGTTGTCTTATTAGGTTTTAATTGTGTAACTTCTCGTAATTTTCTTACCTTGCATAAAGAGTGTTACCTAGTTTGACTCATTGTCCCTGGTTAAAAATTGAATTAGTGAATAACTGTTTAAACTCTACATGGACATAGCAAGTCTAATTAGATTAGATATATTTAAAAATAGGGACTTCCACCATTCCTAAATGGGAAATAAACAAATGCTAATCCACAAAAATAATTAACCTTAAATGATATTACATATACTCAGATCTTATGCACTACTAAATGTTTTCACTTAAAAAAGCAAATATTAAACTATCATATAGTAAATGTTTTTTTTAATATACTTTCAATTCTCATTTTCTTAACCATTAACATTTGTACTATCACCTTATTTTTTAAAGATGACAAATGATTCTCTTCCACAAATGCATCCTCAAACCTATTTTTACAATTTTATTCACATTATTACATAATGAGATGAGATCATGGCAAACATGTTTTATCAACCCGTATTAGATATTATTAATAAATTAATATTTTTCAAATATTAAGGCAATTATCAAACATATTAATTCCAATCCTGTACATCATTCTCTATGTCCAAGGTTTGTTGAAAAGGTAATAATTGAAATTACTACTGCAAACAACCCGTCATCGCCTAGTCGTCCTCGCTGCTTCCGAAACTCTAGATCCATGTCCGACAGCAGCAACAACTGGGTGGCAAGTGCCACCCCATCCTGCTTAGAAGGTCAATTAGCACATAAATTTTATAAATTCAAAATTCACTAATATGCAAAACGTACATCAGATCATCAGATAAACAATTTCAATTTAGGCGTTTGGCTAATTCTGAATGATAATAATTTTTCTTTATTTTTTTTTTACTCCATTTCTATTTCTTTTTTATGTTCTGTAAGGGAAAGACCAATAAAAGGCGGAGTGCGGTTCATATACACAGTCTTCTTTTGTCCATTGGAATTATATTTCTAGAAATATTGTTTGTGGTTCATATGCACGGAATTATATTTCTAGGAATGGTTAAGGATCATGCATTTTGAAAATGTTATAAACGTAGTTGGTCAGCCCAAATATTATTTCTTGATGAACTAACTTTAAAAACTATTATTTTTTAGGTGATTGTAACATATGAGAGGATGATAGTATCATTAACATCCGATACCGATAGAAATTTAGCAATGCTGTTGAATTGTAAGCTATTGTGTACATTCAATATAGATGTTTTAATTGATATAGTTAGTAAAAGATTGATTATTATATAGAAAAAAGAAACTATTTTTTGTTATGATAATATGTTTTTTTAGACTGTGATCAACATATTCATGAATTAATAAGAAAGGATCATTGTCTCTTTAACATTTTATTCACACTTTATCATTGTCAATTTTAATTTTTGTGAGATTTATCTGATGCAACTCATGATGAGGCAAGTCATTATGAGTTTGGGTTCGTTTTTAGCAGACACAAAAATTGATTTATCAACGGAATAAATGCAAGAAAATAGCAGATGAACCATTCACACTTTTATTGCATCAATCACAAAAACTGAAGTTCTTCAAAATACTAAAAATGTATGTTTGTCGTAAAGGCAATTATTTCAGATATGGAGCAAATGAAAGAAAAATAATTGCATAGTTAATTAGTTGATCTACTATAAATTGCATACCTGTAAAAATATTGCAGAAAACAACACTTTTAGTTACATCATTTGACAGAAATCAATAATGTAAATAGGGAAAGGGAAAATCAAAAACCTGTAGGTACATTAATTTGTGCTGCTCTGCTTTACTTTCAGGAAAAGCTAGAAGTTAATGTTCAACAAATAACTACTCCTCAACAAATGTATTGTATTACCCTTTATTCTGTTTTCAGCAACACATGAAAAAATTTTCCAAAATTTAATAACTCCCACATATAAAATTTTTTCTAATGGGTCAATAATTTTAGTGAACTGTATAATGTAATCTACCTTAACCTCTTCTAATGCCTATACCTTAATGTCTCGCGACAAACCATCCTTAACACTCAGAACAAAGGACACCAAAAATCATAATGTTAGAGTTTACTTTAAACTCAATTCCTTTCTGCCATTAAAGCCTCCCATGGACAAAATCTCTAAAGATTTCAGATCACTAATTTATTCGTCTTTCTCTACAGATTTCGAAACTTGCCCCTTTATAATAAAAAGAAATGCAGAGTTTAGTTGGGAGTGGTTTGATTTGGCATGAGTATTGACCCCAACTACTCACTGTTTTTTTCTGAATTTATTAAAAATATCTTCACCTTATTTATGATAAATTTGCCATCTATAAGAATAATTTACTTTTTGGTAAAAAGGCTCCTACTTTATACATGTATTAAGCATGATATAATCGTAGATATAATAATAATCAATTATATCAATTATATAATATAATAATAAAATAATATTAAAAATATTAAATATTAGATAAATTTATGTAGTAAAAATATTTATAATATTATTAATAAAATTAAATAATAATAATAATAAAAATAAAATTATAATATAATAAAAATCAATATAGTTATTTATAATAAAAAATAAATTATATAATAACAATATTATTAATTTAAAAAATAAATATAAAATTAATAATATTTAAGTTTAATATAAAAAATATTTTTAATTAATTTTTAATAATTATAAATATTTAAATATTATTTATTTTCAATTATCAATCACATTTAATATATTAATAAAATTTCATCTTTAATTATTTTTAATACCAAAGACAAATATGTAATACCACCATTTATCAATTAAAAAACTAAAATAAAAATCAAATCACTTATTAAATTTTAACACCATTTACAAATTTAAAAAAATATAAATCAAATCTATCAAATCAATTATCAACCTTAAAAACCTTTTTTTCGTATTTTTTATTTTATATTATCTTTCATTTAATTTAAATAATAAATTCTTTTAAGAATCATTTTCAATTTGATATATTATTTCAATGTGAAGAAATAGTAATGTTAGTGTACGATTTAATTTAATATTATATCATGATGTTAGGAAGGTTAATATTTTTCATCTATTTCTTTTCTATTTCTTTTTATATATGTGATGTGTTATTATCGTGTAACTAAAATAAAATGAATAAATAGACATTTACAAAGTTATTTATTTATTAATAAATAATGGTTGAAATTAATTCTGATTAAATAATTAAAATAAATATGAAGTTAAAATTTAAAATAAAATGGTTGACAACATTATTGTTTAAATTAAAGTAAAAAATAATGTTATTGTTTAAATTAAAATAAAAAATAATGTTAGTATGAGATTTATATATTAAATTAAATTAATTGTAAGTTTGATCTTGAAAAGAAAAATTAAATTAAATTAATATTTAGTAATAAAATATATTTAGTAAAATTAAGTGTAAATTAGATATTTGAGTTTAGTTACAAAATAAAAATAATTTAAAATAAAATTAAGATTTAACAATAAAATCATAATAAAAATTTTGAAAATATTATATAATTTTTTAAATAATTTTATTGTTAGTTTTTAAATTATATCTATTAGTAACTAAATATATTTTTATATTAGAAACTAAATTCATAAAAAATAACTTAATAAGCATATGAGAAAAACAACAGAAAAAGAATGAGTAAAAAATATTAACCACCTTATAAATCATGTAATATTCTTATAATTTTAATTAATTTACTAATAATATCTTATTTAGTATACACAATTTACTCATATAAAAAATAAATAAAAAATATACTATAAAATTCTAGATAAAAATTACACGAATTTAAAAAATTTGCCTATTAAGTCGTTTTAATTTAAAAGTTTACTCAGCGCCATCATTCTGACATAAACCCAAATAAGCGCAAAGTTTATCTTGGGGGTGGTTGTTTTGGGATGAATATTGATTACTCACTGTTTTTTTCTGGATTTCTGAAAGATATCTTCAACATGATAAATTTGCATTTATAAGAATAATTTACTTTTTGGTAAAAAGAATGAGCTCCTACTTTATACATGTATTAAACATGATATAATAATAATAGTATTTAAGTTTAATACAAAAATTGTTGTTAATTAAATTTTTTATAATTATAAATTTTTAAATATTATTTATTTTCAATTATCAATCACATTTAATATATTAATCAAATTTCATCTTTAATTTTTTTAATACCAAAGACAAATATGTAATACCACCATTTTATCAATTAAAAAATAAAAATAAAAATTAAATCTATCAAATCTTTAAAAACTTTTCTTGTTTTGGTATTTCTTTATTTTATATTATCTATTCTTTAATTTAAATAATAATTTTTTTGGCTCATTTTTAACTCAAATCAAATCTTTTTTCCCTCTATCAAATTTATCTTTAAAATAGAAAGAAAGCACGGGTCATTGGGCCAAGTTTTCCTAATTTAAAAGTTTACCAGCCCCATCATTCTGACATAAACCCTAAACCCAAACACAAGCCATTAGTCATTCTGCTGCTTCTTCACATCACTCACAAGGCATGCAGACCGAAGCTATGGCTATGCAATCAACAGAGTTAAAGACATTAGAGCTATTGAAAGAGGTCAACTTAGATAACACTCTTCTGTTTACTAAACTCGTTGACGATACCGTTTCTGACATCAAGACTTCTATTGAAAAAATCCCGAACGATCTCAGGGTCAGTATTCTATTCGTCTTTCTCTGTTTTAATTTTCGGCGCATTCAACACTGCTATTTCTGAATGCGCGTGAATTGGCAGGTAACTGCAGATTTAGCGTCGCGCTTTGTTGCGGATATCGGCGCCGATAAAGTCGAGTTTAAGTTTAAGAGGCCAGAGTATATTAAGACCGGTGGAAGTTATTCCATACAGAGTATTGCGAGGCCTGAAGTTAATGTTGATCTTATTATCAGGTTACCGAAGGTACAATTATTGAAAAAAAACAGTGATAAGCAAATTTACATATTAATTAATTGATGTTTGATTTAATTTATCAATGTCAGGTGTATGTTTTGACCTTTGTAACTGTTTTAATTTGTTTTCGGTATTTTGTTAGGAATCCTTCAATGAGAAGGATTATTTAAACTACAGATATCATGCCAAGAGGTGTCTGTATTTGTGCGTGATAAAGAAGTATTTGGAGAGGTCTTTATATATTGACAGGGTTGAATGGTCCACTATGCAGAATGAAGCCAGAAAACCCTTGCTAATTGTCTATCCAGGTTTGCGTTCCGTATCCGCGTCACTGTTTGATGTAATGCCTCTGAAATAATGTTGGTTATTCTAACAATGAAAATAATTGCAGCCGCGAAGCCTGTTGAAGTTCCTGGCCTTTTTGTAAGAATTATTCCGTCCGCGAAGGCTATATTTAGCGTAGCCAAGTTGAACCTGAAGCGCAACAACATTCATAACTTGAGTAACGGTCTGTTTTTATAATACCTTTATTCTATTTCTGCGAGATTCTTGTTTCTTTTTTTATCAGAGTTTTAATGTTTGATTGTTGATATCTTGAAGGGATTGATCTTAAGACTACACCGAAGTACAATTCTAGTATTCTGGAAGACATGTTTATAGAGGAGACTGACTTCATCAACAAGTATTTTGTTGAATGGAAGGAACTAAGAGATGCGTTAATTCTGCTTAAGGTTTGGTTTGATATTTGATTGTTTTTGGTATTTGTATGTGGGATTCAATGAATAAAAAATGCACAGTGGAACGCTGAATCAATTGCTTGTCCTCATTGATTTAGGTTTGGGCCCGACAAAGAAGTTCAGTATATGTTCATGATTGCTTGAATGGATTTTTGATTTCTGTCATACTGGTATATCTTGCTTCTAAGCAACGTATTAGCAATTCAATGACGGCAACTGAAATAGTTCGGGTCACCTTGAACTTTATTGGTACGTGTATAGTCTCTCCTCCCCCTACGTTTCAGTTCATTTTGTTCAGCTCTCCTGATCATGTTAGTGGGCTAAGATTGGTCTGTTATTGAGCTCCTTATATTGGTGATTATGGTTGCCAATGCATGTGTACTTACACAAATTAAGTCTTGTGTAATGTTGTGTTTGTGATACACATCCATGTTTGAATAAAATGCTATGGAAAACATTGTTTAGTCTTCTAAGAGTCTAGAATATCTTTTCTTTTGTTAGAGTGTTATGAAAACAAAAATGTTACTACTTTTATGTCTTCTCAATGCATTATGTTTATTTTTCTTGTGTGTATATTTGGTTTCTGAGTTCTGTCATCAAAACCTATTCCTTTTCTTTTCCATCCAAAGGAATTACTAATAAAGAAAAAAAATGTGGTTTTGCAATTGGCTACTGACTTTAAAATTGGCCCAGATCGGGAATAGGGCTTCAATATGTATTGGCGCAGTAGATATTTATTAATGTTGGTGGTTTTGCAGCCACCTCTGAGTCGTGGAGCCGAGGGTTGTACTTTCCAAACGAAGGCCAGACCAATATAACAAAAGAGGTCTGGATCTCTGCTTGGTTTTTTCCTTAATTATTTTTACTTTTGTAATTCTATTTTATGTATTCTATATTCTTTTCTTTTGTTGTTTTGATGGTTGTTTGTTAAACCTAATTTTGAAGAATTATTATTTTTAAAGCACTTCGAAAAAACTGAACAAAAAGCTAACGTAAAGCTTTTGACGCAAAGGAGCTTTGCTATGTTTTTCAATTGCTTAGGCTCTAGTTTAATCCTGAATGAATGGATCCTGCAACAGGTTATATAAATTAAATTGTTTACTGGACTTCTCTTTTCTCATGTCATATGTTTTGTTCACTATTCCTATTTGCAGCAAAAGATTCAACTTAAAGAGTCATTTCCAATTGTCATATGTCATCCTTCTGGAGGATTCAATCTAGCTTTCCGAATGTCTAGGATTGGTTTCACTCGGGTACTTAAGAACAGCATACCAACTTGGTTTTTCAATATTATAAATATTGTAGTTCTCAATTTGATTATGTATTTATTTTGGATCTTCTGTATTCAGCTTCAAGATGAGGCTGCTATGACACTTAGGTGCTTAGAAAAGTGTAGAGATGGTGGATTTGAGGAAGTTTATATGACCAAGATTGACTACGCTGTTAAATATGACTATTGTATGAGGTAATGTTTATTTAATATTTCTTTGGCATTGACAGTGATTGGCAGCTTTGCCTCTTTGATAGTATTACTGGTAGGGTATTGTGGATTGGACTTGATCCATGAACCAGCCCAACCCAATCCAAATACATTTTTGTGGGTTGGATTGGGTCATTGGGTTGGGTAACAGGTTCATGAATTTTAAACCCTGAGATCCTAACCCAACCTGACTACATAAAAAATATACAATGATAAATATTACTTGTTTAATAATTTTATTATAGAAATACTTTTATATTCTATCCACATGTGCTTTATGATTATTCTTTATTTATATACTCCTTCAGTCAATAGGATTTATTTTTGTCTTTTAAAAAGGTTTTTTAAATTTTGACTACAAAGTTAATCTTACCTTTTCTGCTCTGCCTTTACTTTTCTCTGGGTTATATATGCTTGTCTATTCAAAACTCTATTTTATGACGGGATATTCTGTCCTTTAAATAAATTTCATTATGGCCTGCTTCATGTTATAAAAACTGTAAGTTTATATTTGGTGTTTTGATCTTGTAGAATAAATTTGAAGGGAAAGAAGGAGGTATTTGCATTGGGATTTTGTTTGGATGATGAGTGCTGGAGATCATACGAAGATAAAATACATGGTATTTTATCTAAAGCTTTAAATGATAGAGCAAAAGTCATTCAAGTTACATGGAGAAATACACAATGCCAGTGGAGTGTGGACGATGTATGATTTTAAGCATGAATTGCAGTATCTCATTTAAAATGTGCTTTCATGCTTTGCGTCTTGTGTTCTATTTCTAACTGAATTCACAACCTCAGGGCTTGTCGGTATTTGATAAAGAGCCCTTGTTCATAGGAATTTCAGTGAGTACTTTGGAGAAAGCATATAGGATGGTTGATATTGGCCCAAATGCCGAAAGTAAAGAAGAGGTATATATTGTTCTGCTCATACCGACTTTTTTTTGCTTTCACATTTGGGTTGCTGAATTTAATACAGTGCTCACCCATGATTTAAAGCAGGCCCTTGAATTTCGAAAGTTTTGGGGAGAGAAATCAGAGCTCAGAAGATTTAAAGATGGTAGAATTGCAGAAAGCACAGGTGAGGCATATACTCTTATAATTCATTTTTTTTTATCATCCATGAACATCACAACTTTCTCATCTTGTTAGTTGAGATAAAGTATCTTGACCACTACTGACATGGCGATGTTTTTTTCCCCTAAAATATTTTGTAGTATGGGAAAGTGAGCAATGGAATAGACATCTTCTTTTGAAAAGAATAGCTGAGCATGTACTTAGTCGACATCTTTCTCTATCCAAGGAAAATATTGTAGTTGTTGTGGATCAACTTGATTTCTCATTGATTCACGGTGCTGGAGGTAATTAGCATTGTAAATTATCCCTTTTCTCCCTTTTCTGTTCTCATGCCATATTCTTACTTGTTAACTGCTGCTGCGATGCTTTTGAAATGATTCACCTACAGATCCTATATCATACTCTGGTAGTTTGCTTGGGGCATTTGATGTTTTATCAAAGCGCTTGCGTCTTATTGAAGACCTTCCTTTGAAGGTGTCCAGTGTACAGCCTTTAGACTCTGGTATTTTACCCTCCCAGACAAATATTTTAATCATTCAAGTATAGGTTCCTTATTGATTTCCTTGTACCCTATTTTGAAGTGATCTGTGTCAAAGCTTATTTTTGTGTGATTTTATTGTTAATTAAAACCTTGAAAAAAATTGCAAAGAAAAAAAAAAGTATACGGTGGTTCAAGTTAATGTTGCATCTCATTTAAGCTTGAGCTCAAGTAATGTTCTATACTTATTGTCATTAACAGCTTTCAGGTTTACATCAGTCTTCCCTCCTGAACCTCATCTTCTAGCTAATGAAAAAATTGAATCTCTCAGATTGGGTAAGTTTCTTCCATCATGCATTCAAGCACTGGAAGTTATGATTCAGGTATGGCTTAACGCACCAGTTGTGCTTAGTGTCCTGGTGTTTTTACAGACAATTGAAGAGCTAATTCTTTTGCCCTTTACAGCTGGAAGGTTCTGGGAACTGGCCAATGGATGAAATTGCAATTGAAAAAACAAAATCTAGCTTCCTTTTTCAAATTGGATTGAGGTAGGGTCTATCCTTTATTCATTTCAGGATCTTATTCTTTTTCAGATATTTATTAAGATGTGATAATCTTATTTTGGCAGTCTTCAAAAGACGTGGGGGCTGACATGCATTGCCACTGCGGATAATGTGGATGTGTTAATGTCAGGATATGCTTTTCGTCTAAAAATTTTGCACGAGAGAGGCCTTAGTTTGCTAAAAAAAGAAAGTATGTACTTCCACTTTGTATATGATTACGATGATTTAATTGGAAAGGCCACTTCTCAATTTAACTTATCAAACCATTTTAACATGCAGTTGGGGATTATCACGCTAAGCAAGTTCCTTCCATTGACAAGAAACTTTTTATCCGTAGTCAGCATGCTAACATGATCAATGGATTACAAAGTCGTTATCCAATATTTGGACCAGTAGTTAGGTGAATATTTGCAGATTTCTGTGTCAAACTATATTCCATTTATATTCTGAATCTCATGTAGACGTTTTATGTGTCTAGACTTGCAAAAAGATGGGCTGCTTCACATCTATTTTCAGCTTGCATGGTAGAAGAAGCTGTTGAACTATTGGTTGCATATGTTTTTCTTAATCCTTTGCCATTTGATGTTCCCTGTTCGCGGATCGCTGGGTTTTTGAGGTTAGTTTCCTAGTCATTGTTAGTCATCTAATCAACCAATTAATTTTGACAGGATGAAATGACTACTTAATCAGTGATTGCTTCAACATTGCATCACTTTACTCTCAAAGTCTTGCACTCATCTCTTTAATATTAGGACTATATTAATCTCTTCTTTTTAATGTTTTTCTCCTTTAATTATCCTTTTCTCTTTAAAGGGACTAGCTTCCTGTCTAAGACGATAGATCTAAACCTTCCAATTTTGTCCAGAGGCATTGAGTGTGCTACTAAGCCCTAGTCAGTAAACTCGTCACTGCTTTATATCTATATTCTCAGCAGAATATCCTGGAACATATTACTGCAAACATTGTATCAATTTGCTTGTTAAGGGGTTTGAGAACTGGGTATGATGTTAGGATGTCCAAATAATGGGTACCAAAAAATTACAGCACAGGATGATCCAAGGCTAATTTCATTCACAAACAGATTGTATACATTGTTCTCTCACATTTCTGCCACTACAATATACCTTAGTCATGATCCTCTACATTGAGGCCTTGTCTACCCCTTGTTATTTTTGGTTTCTGGCAAATTCTCGGGGCTTGGGGTTCACATATGAGAAAGCTGCAAAGGGCTTAGGCTATTCAGAAGTATTTTTAAAATATATTGTAATATCATCTTATGCTTATTGATTTCTTTGACAGGTTCCTGCGGTTACTCTCACACTATGATTGGACTTTCTCTCCACTGGTTGTTGACATAAATAATGACTTGAGCCAAAGTGATGAGAAAGAAATAAATGTAAGTGTCTCTGAGTACATGATTAGGTAAATCTTGATAATGTTGGCTCTGAAAATATATTTAATATGGATTTTCAGGACAACTTTTTGCTAAGAAGAAAAAGTCAGGGAGAGAGTGGACAAAGTGTAGGCCCAGCAATGTTCTTAGCTACAGTTTACGATAAAGAATCTGAGGCTTGGACTGGATTATCACCTAGTGGAATGGTTAGTTGCTCTTCAAATTGGAAATAATTTTGAGTTTTATTAGATAAGTAACGCTTGAGGCCCTGAAGTTTCCTGATTTCATTCCTTACTCCATTTTGTTGTCACATAATTCAAGGAATAATTCTCTACAATAAAACTACAGCTTGTGTTAACTAAAATGTTCTGCAAGAATGTCCTCAAGCAAGAGTGTCCTCAGTAGTTGGGGTTTGGTTGACGTTGACTGTTCTTAAGAATATATAGGAAATACTTACAGTATAATGTTCAGTTTTCCATACATAAGTATTCCAATCTGTTGATGTTTTAGCCTTCATTTCTGCATTTTAACACTATTTTTACTCCAAGGATTCTGTTGCATCTGTTTCAAGCGTTTGTTAACTTATGATTTATGATGAAATGGTGGTTGCCCTGTGACTATATCAATATTTGTGATTTTACCAGGAACTGAAAAGGTTAGTTGCATATGCCCGAAGCAGTGCCAATTTGTTGACCAGACTCACATTTCAAGAAGAGATTGGTCCATATAGATGGGAGGTGAGTGGATCAAAATTTTCAGCTATTTTCTCGTTTCAACTTCTAGTTGTAGAAGAGATATTTGGGGAGACATTGTTGATTATTTTCATTCTTGCTGCAGTGCCTTTTCAGGACTCCTTTAAACAATTATGATGCAGTAATTATTCTTCAAAAGGACAATCTCCCGTATCCCCGAAGGCTTCTCTTCCCTTCAGAAGTTAATCATGGTACAGTTAGTAGCTGGTAGTTTACTTGTTAAACTGTTTTTAAAACGATTTGATGGTGAGGGTTACGGGTTATGTAATTGGTTGGTAGTTATTGTTGTAGCAAGGTAGATACTACATCATTTCATCGTCAACGTTTTTTCTGCGTGGTCAAGTGTGATGACATCACATAAAATGTTGTACTATGTATGAAACATACATTTATAATGTAGGATGACATGGGTTCAAACTCATTATACTAAGGAATTAACACGTTAAAGAATAGTAATTATTGATAGCTTGATCTTTTACATTTATACATTATTCAAATGGTATTTTCAATTGCTTTGTTGGCAGGAATACATGTTGCAGAAGGACAAGCCAGCAAGTGTTTTCAACCCTTTTTGTTGCCTAAAGATTTGAAGGGCAGGCCAGAGGAACTTAAAAACAAGTTGCTGGTAGATTTTGATCCGTCGAAGTGCTTTATCAGAGATTTAAAGGCAAGTACAGTGAAAGTGATTTGATGTTGAATATGTTGGTAGCCTTTGCACAATATCCTCTTCGCTAATTAGATACATATCATTTATCACTTGCAGCATGAGTTCTCAACCTCATTCCAAGTATGGCATGATTATCTGGGAGGGGATATTATTGGCCTAACATGGGGGGAATCATATTCTTCCAAGGTATTGCGTTTATATTAGTGGGTTTTTGCGAAGTATATTATGAATTCTTTACCGATCTCAACCAATACATTTTCTAATCACCATTTTTTCCTTTCTTTAAAGCGGAAGCGCGAGGAGGAGGAAGTAGTTGATGAAAAACATAATCCTTGGAAAGTGTTAAAAGCAGTGGGGGAAATTGGGAAAGGGATTGTGAGGAGTATATATTTTCTGAAGCCCCCAAGCTTATGAATTAGTATTCATCTTGGAGGGATCAGTCAATGTAGGATCAATGTTGTAGAGCAAAGTACCACTTTATTGAGGGAAAAAGAACTACTGTAGAGTGAGGTTATGTCTAGTCTTCCATGTACATTCCCTTCCACCTCCACGACTTGGCAAGCCCAACAACGAAGTAAGATTTCCTCTTTCTTATGGTAAAGAAGGAAGCTGATAATATGGCATAATACATACAGGCTATATTAATTATTGTATTGTAGCAATGGTGTTTTGAGCTGGAAAATTTAGACACGTCTTTAGGGATTCTTTTGTGTACATTAATTTTTAGAGCCAATTATTTTCATATATTGGTATCTCATTTTTTACGTTCAGTTATCTGGATTTGCATTAGCGCCCGTACTGAAATCTTCCTTTTTCTCTCTTTTGGTTTATTTAATTCATATTCGTACTACAAATCAAGCTGAAGCTTAATGTTAGCTAATTTATTGATGCAAGGTGAAATGTTAAATTATTTTTGTCTTGCATTGCTTGGTTTTTTTAACCATACTGGAGTAATTTTAATTCAAAATTAGGTAAATTTTAAAAATGTTATTAGAATAGGTAAGTTGTGTCTAATTAAAGTCGCGCTTCCACATATATCCTCCACTTTTATTTTTTTTTAATGTTTATATCTGAATACTAAAGAAGATCTAATATTTCAGTTCTTTTTAATATACAATTACTCATAATTAATTTTTTAAAATTCATCTTCAATTTTTAAAAAATTAAATATATAATTTTAAATTCTTAAAATTAAAGTCATACCAAATTAAATTTAAAAGGAATAATCAAAGTCATATCATCATATACGACTCTGCTCAATTCATTAAAAAATTTAATATAAAAAAGTCGTGATACAGTTTTTTAATAATAATAATAATAATAATAATAAATGAATTGATATTTGAAAGTCTTTTTTTTATCATTTGTAAAATTGTACTGCTAAATATAACCTATCAAAATGCGTAACTTTGTTTTTAAATGACCAGCTTCAGTAAATTTTAAAATAAATTACATCATTGTGGTGTTTTTGCCAATATTTTGACTTTGTATATTTATTATATAAATAAATAACGATCACTAATTTCCCCTTGTAACAAAAAATAATGACCACTAATAAGTAATATCTTTAAATTAATTGATTAGCAATTTGCAAGGTATTTTCTCTATAAAATATAAAGGTATTTATCATTTACTTCTACACCAATATATTTATTTGAGTTTGTGGCTTTGTGTTTTGTATCTTGTCTATCTTAGCATAATTTTTTATGTGATTAAATGACTTCATATATTCATAATCCCTTTTAGATAATGCTTATAGTATATATTTTGTATTCGGAGATTGCATTATATCAATGATAAAGTAGTTTCCTAATATGAGTTTTTTATATTTAAAAGGGAAAGTAAAAACATTTGATTTTTTTTTTAGTATCTATTTATAAACCATTTTTTTCTTATTTGGCCTAAAACATTATCATTTCACAATGAAAATAAATAAGCACTCTGACGTGGGAAATATTTATTAGCTTGTCAAATTAATTGGAGATCCAGAAGCGCATTTTTGGTTCGAAATTGAGTGGAAGTGCTTGGGAGCCAAATGGGTCTTCTGAGCATCATCAGAAAAATCAAGCGGAAAGAGAAGGAAATGCGAATCTTGATGGTGTAAGTTGTTCTTCAATTCCAATTTCTCTTTATTTTGTTTATCCATAACACGTTTTGATTAAAACCTGGAACCACTTTTTATACAGCGGATTGGACAATTCGGGGAAAACTACAATCGTTTTGAAGATAAATGGAGAGGACACTAGCGTCATCAGTCCCACGCTTGGCTTCAACATCAAAACCATTACTTACCAAAAGTATTTTTAACCCCTCAATCGCATTATAATAGCTTATTTATCTGCGTAGCTTCATATTATTTGCTTTCAGTTTGCTTTATGATTTCAATTGGCATTTGTAGGTACACCCTAAATATATGGGATGTTGGGGGGCAGAAAACAATAAGATCTTACTGGAGAAATTACTTTGAGCAAACAGATGGATTGGTTTGGGTGGTTGACAGTTCAGATCTGAGAAGGTTGGATGATTGCAAATTGGAGTTGGATAACCTTCTCAAGGAAGAGGTTTGTTCAATCCAAAAGTTTTTTTACTTATTGGCAAACAAGTTGTGTGCATGTTACTGGTGTTGATAATTAAAGATATTTTATTCAGTCATGCTTTTGGACTCTCTTTTTTATTTCATTGGCATAAAGTTCTATACTTCTATTGATGCTTCGTGCTAATATTGTCTAAAGTTAATACTTTGCATTGAGTAAATGTTTGAGATTTTCGGTCTTGATCCAATGCATTTACCACTCTAAAGGATTATTTGTAGTAGTAGTGTCAAACCCATCACCACAAGTACTTGCCTTTGGCACATATGGTTTTTAATTGAACCAAACGGAGTTATGTGATTCATGTGGTCGACCTCATCTGGTTGGATAAGGATTTGTTGTATCAAGAAAGTAAACTGTTGTTGTAGCTTGTTTACCGTTTGGAAAGATTACATGATTAATCTTTTGCCTTTTTAATTCATGTGGGTGTTTGTTGAGTATTGGTGTTGACAATGCCTTTTCTTCTTCATCCAACAGAGGCTGTCTGGAGCATCTTTACTGATATTAGCAAATAAACAGGACATAAAAGGCGCCCTTACACCTGAAGAAATAGCTAAGGTGAGCTTAATTTTATATGGTGTTTCTTCCTTAAACTGGGTACAAATTCCTGTATTTCTTTAGAAGCAGTCTAGCACATTCAACAGACTGATTTTAGAAATTGACGATTCTGGATTACTTGAAGTGGGCAAGGAATAGGTTTATTTGGTGTATGTGTAAGTATTAGCAAAATTTGAATTTTATATATTTTCAGGAAACACAGGAACTAAATGTCAGAGAAATTTTTTTTAACTTTTCATATCCTAATATCCCGAAACCGCCAACAAGTAACTTCCGTTACAAATGTTTCTAATATACACTGATCATGTAGGTGCTGAACTTGGAAGCCATGGATAAATCTCGGCATTGGCAGATAGTTGGGTGTAGCGCATACACTGGTGAGGGTCTGCTCGAGGGATTTGATTGGCTGGTCCAGGACATTGCCTCTAGAATCTATATGCTTGACTGATGCTTGTTTATGCCATCTTCCTTGAAATTTGTCCAACTTATCTCTTACCCAATATTTTTTCTTCGGAAGAGATTATGGATTCACTGCCTCACTGATGTTTTTCTTAGGAGGGGAACGGGTTGGTGCCTGTAAAATTGATATTGAATTTTGAAGCAGGGAGATATTGGATTACTTGCAGGTTACGTACCTGTCAATGCATGTGTGAGATTTGGGAAGACTTGATTATGAATACTTGGAGAAGTCTGTGAAGGACGTATTTTTAATCAAATTAAGTTCATTTAACAGAACCACACGTGCAAAAGAAGCACCTGTGGACATTTTAAGCACGTAGGTGGTGGATTGAATTTTCGTTCTATGTTTCTTTTTTATGTAAAAACTATTGAAGTTGACGAAAAGCAGTTCTAGGTTTATTAGGCATACAAGAGATTTCTTTTTTTGAGGGCGAAATACAGAGATGAAACTTCACATTAAATTTTTTTGTTGTTGATAGCAATGCATCAGTGAGTCTGTCACAAGGGACAGTATGTTTTTACACTTTGCGGAAGTTTTAAACTGCTTCGGTTAATTTTAGGGAAAGTATTGTTTTGACAACCTTTTTTAAACTTATTTTTTATCCTTATACTTAATGAATTCATATCTACAACTTTGGAAAATTGTGTTTTTTATATTCACAGCGTTGATAGAAAAATTAAATTTACATAATATATAACATTAGTCTTTTCTATACTTAAATTTAACATTTAATGACGTTTTTTATAGTTAAAAAAGTTGATAGAAGGATAAAAAGATTAAGTTCAGATACCTTTAAAAGTTTGAGAACTAAATTATTTTTGTAAGGTGACATAAGGAAATAGACTGGTTTAAAAAGTATGAACTTAAAATATATTTAAATATACATTTAACCTTTACTTTTAATATTAACTGTGCCTATTTGATTCTTTGTATCATATTTTAAAAAATTATTTTATTTTACTAGATTTTGAAAATATAACAAATATTATATAGTGGGCTTTGGGCTGGGCTACCGTTAGTTAAGGGACAGTACAATATGAACTTGAATGTTGGGACCTTTCGTTCTGCACCTCCATACTTTAAAAAGCCACTTCCATATAATTTGAAAATTCAATTTTATCCTTTGAAATTTGTATTTCGAACTGTTGAATCTGGAATAAAAACATTATTGCAAAATGTATAATCTTAAATACAAAAAAAATTATTTTAGAATGTACAATCTTCAGATTACAAAAGATAGATTGTATATTCTGAAATATACAGTCTTTTATATTATACAATGTATTTCTAAATTCAGAAATACATTTGAGGATATATAAATACATTTTTGAATCTACATTCTAAATTATATTTTCAGATTCAGGAAAAATAGAATGAGTGACAAAATAAAAAACAAGAAAAACATTCACCTATTCAAACTGCGCGATTCAACATGTTCATCGGAGGCAGTGGGCAGTGCAGTTAACTTTCGCGCTAAAACTCGAAAGAAGACAAGGGGTGTAGTGGAGGGGTGGGAGGAAAGAAAGGTAGGGTTTTAATATAAATATAAAACAGGGGTAATTCAGTCTTTTCAGGTATCATACGGTTACAGCTTAAATTTATTGGGTGCAGAATGCAGAGGCCTAAATGCTGTGTGCGGTGTGGCCGTGGTAATACCAGAACCCACCGGAAATCTCGAATATGACGCCGTTGGTGTTTTTCCCGAAACCAAACCATTTCTATTGTTTCACCCATCGCTCATTGTTCTTCCCTTTCCTTCGCGCAAACGCAAAGTAAGTTGCCTTTGGTCTTCTTTCTCCTTCTTTCCATGCATACGTTTTTGTGTTTTTAATTAGATGCTTCCTTGCAACCAGCGATTCCAATACTTACTCTTTTTTTCTCAAGAATGTTTGGTAGATGTTTGATGGGCTTAATGTGATGACTCCGTAAAAAAATAGTTTAAATTTTGTCTCCATATTCTTCTGCATTTCCTAACTGTATTCTCTTTTGTCTATGTAATTTAAACTGTATCCCATAAAATTCAGATGTATATTTTAATTTTAGGAAGGAGTGTTAGGGGTGCACACGCATACATAAACAAACAAATTTAGTTCCAAACTTTAACAACTATGAATCAATTCAGTTCATTGTAATGAACTTTGCCTCTTTTAGTAAATTTTGTTATAATTGGCTCATAATGGTTGAGCTATATAATTAATCTTCAGTGCAAGCATGTGTTAGCTGTTGAGTTATATTAAATTACCCAAGAATGAAATTTAAAGGAAGTGAGTTCCATTCGAGATCAGTTTTAAAGCAAGATATATAATGGTGCTAGGTCTGGCTAGAATGGATTCCAACAACAAGCAGATTGATGAGCAACAACCAGTCAAATCAGCATCAAGAGTATTCTCATTCTGCCAAAGAAAGAAATCTGAAAATGGGAGCTTCGTGTCCAATTTAAGAAATCACTTTCATGACTTTATACATGCTTCCGCAGACGAACACAAGACATGCTTGAGAAACACAATTCGAAAGGTAAATTTCTATTGAGGATTTATGCATCTTATAAGGTCTCTGTTTGTAATGTCCGTTTTCTGGTAAGTGATAAATTGTAATTTGTTTGAAACAGATATTAGATATATGGAATTTTTTTGGGAAAAATGACCACAGCACAAATGAAGGTGACTCTGTACCCCTTCAGTCATCTAAAAAAAATTAGAAGGCTTTCTTGAATCATCATCAGTAAGTGATAAGAGAGTTTATAAGACATCCTGTGGCCTTATAGAATGCATGATTTTGCTTGATAGAGCAATAATATATATGTGATGTGATGCTTTATGTTGCACTGCCAAGTCGTTTGGTCATTTGTTAACCACTTTAACCCACATGATCACATGCATAAGAGAAATTTAGTTTACTGAAAAAAAAAATGTTTTATTTTCTAATCAGAGGCAATATAGTTGTGTGGGAGCTTGGTTTATTGTTGAATGTGATTGTAGAATTTGTAACTCTGCAGTGAGCATACTAAACTGAAGTCAACATTAAATACTCTCGTTTATTTGATATTCTGCAACTCTTTTAGTCCTCTTAGGAGTAGTTTACGATTAATGCTCAATTTGTCAAAATAAAAAAGTGGCAGCAATGCTCAATTTATCTGTTCTTAAATAAAAAGCGATGTCATGGTGAATGCTAAACATGGAAGAAATTTACAATACCCAGTTCTAGGGAAAAAACATAGGTAATGAAGAGCAATGCTAAAATGACTTCCCGGCAAATGGTGTCCCTCTTCACTTTGAAGGTCATTCTTCATAGTTTTAAATCCCTCAGCCTGTACATTATTTGTAACAAGAAATTACAATTAGCGTACAGAGGAATATTATCTTGTGATCCTCCACTTCCCCATCCCTCTTAAGGTCAGGTATGCATTAAACATCATCGTGAAATATAAATTGGTCTTAATACAGTTAATAGTATAAATGATGAGGGGTGAAGACTCTGTCACACGATCTTTTTTAGGGTATTCATTATAAATTTATAATCTAGTACTTACTAATGCTATTATCCTCGTAATACAAAATTTCAGTAAAATATTCATTATAATTAATATTTCGTCTTTGAAGCAAGTAAAATGATCGATCATTCATATAGTTACGGTTGTGCACTTCACGGGTTAGAGGACATGGTTGAACATAGGAGAACAGAGAATGAGACAAATGAGTAAATTAGAATTACATCAAACTATATTTACTTGGTTTATATGCAATGTGGGAAGTAATTAATTTACCTAATTCCAAACTAAGGATTTGTCAGGATAAATTTTTTATTAGACATTTATATGAAAAAAGAAACTAAAGAGGTAAAAGAAATTATTTTTTAGAAGTAATGCTAATTGTCTCTTCTTCTTCTAGAGAAGTAAAGACTTAATTTATAGAAAAAAATATCTCATTTAGTTTCTTCAAAATTGATTATAATTTGTATATAAACTAATTGTCTTTTCTTCTACAAATATTTACCTCAAAATTTATCATGAAATTGACCTATATCTCTAACAATATGCATGAGAATAAGGGATCTAAATGACTGGTGCTATTCGCACTCAAACTAAATGCATCACTGTTGTCTCATTTTTTAGGTGGGGGTAGGCAAACAACTTTTCCTTAATTGTCCTGCATTTTCCAGTTAATAATTATTGTAAGAAAATATTATTCTCATGGTAGATGAGGATCAACATCAAGCCATACTAGGAAGGTAGTGGATAGTAGCCATTGATCACTTTAAGGAAGTATTCCCTTTAGGGAAACCGTGATTTGAAAAATGTGGCATAACATAAATCAGTGGAGTCATACTTAATATAAACTAATAGTTTCATACATTTAGAGAGGAACAACTCTACTTTTGGGGGAATCATAAATTTGTTTCCATAATAATGCTAACGAAGGAACAACATACGTTACCTTTGTTCTGCATTGCTGATGCTTACTTTGGCACATCCAGCATTTCTCCTGTAAGCTGGGAGGGGAACCTTGCCTGACTCAATATTTTTTATGTCCTCAAGGAGCATCTCATATTGCTTCTTGACTTCAGCTTCAGTTTCTCCAACAAACATAGCTATGTTGTTCCAACGGTCAGGGGTGTCCTTATCATATATTGCCAAGGCATTTTCAAACAGTCTGTTCTTCTGGGGTGTCCATCTTAGACTGATGTTTGGAGAAGAAAGTGTTTTTGATGTCATTGTTACAAAAATCAGAGGTGAAGAAAGTGAAAATCCTTTGGACAACTTGTCACTAAAATAGGAAGAATCTTTGACTGCAAAAAGGGACGTAAATGGGTGAGAAAACAATTGAAAGAACTGTAGAAGACTGGTGGGAAACACAATGAAGTAGGAAGTTGTTGAAGTGAATATTATAAGGACACTCGATTCAAGAAATGACACTGCAAAACTAGTAATTGGTGCGTCATTTAAACTATATATGGAAAGTTTGCAAGTTGTCAGACAAAAGTACAAGTTATTAATAATGTGTATATATAATATGATCATTGTGCAGCTGGGAGATTAATGAAAGGATTTAAGTCTTGAAGATTAATCAGTTGCTTCCTTTTCAAGTATTCTAATGTTTGTCCTGAAGGGCTGAAAGTTAAATAAGGATTTCTGTCCCAATATTCCACGTTTGTTCTACTGGTTTAGTACATGTGATATTTCAAACACTAAACAATAATTTGAAGAGGTGAACATAGTGAACTCATGCACTGTTCGCATATAGTTTCAAGTAAGGGTGCATAATAGAAGCTATTGTAATTGTTATTCAAACCCTATTATGACAGTGTTATCTTACTTTACCAAAAGAAAACCTATTTATCATATTGTATTTTTTAGCTTAATTACTTAAATATTTTTTTCTCTAACAATGTCACTCTTCAAACGAATTTCAATGTTTGTTCTTTTATCACCAGATGAGTCACACTCGTCACTCACATTTTGATGGAGTAGACATGATTATTATTCCATTTTCATATATTACAACCGCTTCATCTAGCTCAGAATATAACGTTAGCCTGTTAATTTTATTTTCATGGTTTCATTAAGTTTTTTTATTTTACTTCTAAGATCCCAAAATTAATAAAATAATTTAACATAATGATATAAAATATGGAGTTTTAATACAGAATTTACATATAAGAGAAGTAAATTTAGGTTTACTGTAGTTGACCTGATGTGAGCGAAAAAGGAGGAGGTGATATGTTGAAGTGATAAATAGACGTTAGGCTTTCCAGCAATTTCGTTTTCGATTGAAGAGAAACATAGGACGCAAAAGCAGCAACACTTGGATTACATCACAGTACTCCACGTTGGACACTGCATTAATAATAAATGCATTAGGTACCATAATGTTCCTTCACCACAATTTAATACTATATATTCCACGTGCTAAGTACCTTCATCTTCCTGGACACGCGTCTGTTATCAACTCTGCCTTACACTTTTTCCTCTGCTTCTAAGAATAGGGACAATAAAATTGAAATAATATTGTATATTCAACTTAAATATATTATCAACTCTGTGTATTGAAGTCTGGTATCTATATTTTAAGCATAAAAAATATTCAAAGCAATTTTAGTTTTAAAAATAAATTATAAACACTAGATTAACCTCATAAGTTGTTATAATGAGAAACTAAAACTAAAGATAGACTTTTACAATATGAAAGAGTGCTTTTTTTATATAAATTTGTTTGTTCCAAATAACCCTTTCTACTTGAAAAAAAAAGTGTAAACCTGTAAAAGAGTTTATTTTTTCTTTAAAAAGATGTTGATAATGTATTTTAAACGTATTTTTGTTTAATAAGTTTATTATAATTTCTAAACAATTTAAGCTGATAATAAAATATGTATCTAGAAAGTATATTGGCATGTAGGTGGATGTATAAATTGCTCTCAAACTTTGTTTTAACAATAATATTCATGTTCTTAAATTGTTTAGCTTTGTAAATATCCTTAGTAAAAAAGAGGGAGGATGATAGCATGTTGCTGGTAGTCCTGGTGTGTTTAAATTTTTGTTAAATGTTCTTCGGACAAATTATACTTTCTAGTGCGAGTTAAAAGTATTGGATTGAGTTGAAATTGATAAAATGTTATAGGGATATATCATACATAGGGTGCTAAACTTACTATTAGTTAAATTTGTTGTTTTATGTACGTAAATATGTATCTTAATATGATTAAATTTTAAATGTTATTGTATTTATTGAATTAACTATTTATATATATATATATATATTATCTTTAGTACAACGTGTATTTTAATAATTTTTTATCACTGATAAAAAAATATTATAAAACATTAATCTAAACTTATATTAAGTTCTAGTTACTCAATACTCACATACTCTTTTAACGAGGTTAATGTTTATTCTAAGTAAAATTTATATTTTCAGTGTCAAATATTTTAGAATATTGGAGTGGGGGATATTTATCTGGCAATAATACTCTTCAATAATATTTTTCTATTTCTCAAGATATTTAATTGATTTTTTATATTCCCTTTTATGAAAGTTTATCAATAATATTCAAGTATTATTTTATATGATGTAAGTAAAATATATGTAATAAAATAAATAAAATTTACTCCGTAAGAAATTTCTATAGACCAATAAAAAAAATGTTAAAAAGAAGGTCCCACCGAGATTTGAACTCGGGTTACTGGATTCAGAGTCCAATGTCCTGACCACTAGACCATGGGACCACATGCTGATTTTACATTGCTTTCAAGTTCTATAGCTAACTTCATATTAGCTATTATTTTACATAGAATTTCTAATTTGATAACAAATTTAATTATTTTTTAATATATTATTGTCAAAATTTATTTTTCCATTTGAGTCAGTTTTCCACAATAAATTTTATTTGGTTAACCTTAATTATTAAGAAAAGAAAGTACAAAAATAACATTATAAATGCTTTATATTTTGATACTATAAATGTTTTTAAAAACTCCTCTTTTAAAAATAATTTTAGTTATAATTACATATCCAGTATTATAAATCTCGCCTTGAGGAGAATACGATGGGATATTTAAGGCATTAATCTTTTATCAGAATTTTGTATTTGTTTCCTTTCTTCTTTTAAGTCATAATAATTAGTAGTTTCGTTAAAAGGTGAACTATGTAAAATATTATTTATAAGTTTGATTAAGGAGGAATGCATTACTACACTGATAAGCAAGTTAAGCAACAAAAGAGAAAATCATGTTCATTGTCACACATGGTATAGTAGACGTAAGTTCTTATATGCTATTTTTTTCATATAAATAGAGAAAATAATAGGAAAGAAAAGAAATAGAATTCAAAACTCAAATTTCTATTACTTGTTCTAATAGAATAAAAAAGAAAAAAAAATTACATTTACATGAAAAAGTGGAACTTGGATCCTCTATTGCCAATTTGCCAGCATATATTTTTTCCCTAGTCTGGCTATCTCCTCTAACCATTCTTCATTTCTTTATTCTCACTTTGGTTACCTTTCTCTTTTTTTATTGGCAGCACTACAAGAGAGGATCTATGTTGAAAAAAAAAAAGTCAACCTCCCAAATTGCCATGAACCAAAGGAAATAATGTCTCTACCTCTCTCATTCTTAGTTTCTTAAAAAAATGAATATTTTTATAATATAGGAAGTTGATATAAGTATATTATAGTGTGTTTAGATCCGAACCTATTAACCACTGCTGTTGATGTTGTGGTTAAGATAAGATGATCTGATAATAATATGGTAAAATTAAGGTTTAATCATATTTTATTGAGTGTTTGAAAAAAAGTTCAGTGTTATTTATTATTAACAATAAGGTATTAAAACGTATATATGTTGAAAAGAACTGCAATTACCTAGGATTGATAGAGACTAATCGCGAATAAAAAAAAAAAACGAGAACAAGGATTGATAGAGAATAATCGTGAATAAAAAAACAAAACGAGAACAGTCGCAAGACTCGCCTCAAGTAAAATTGGAGTTCATGAAATTATAGGATTGGCTGAAATTCTTTAACACTTTTGTTTCAAATTTGATACTGAATATGATTTTTCTTATTCAATAAAAAATTTACCACCATATTCAATCTAAGTCGAAAGAATTTCCGCCAATCACGTAATTTCATGAAGTCCAATTTTACTTGAGGCGAGTCTTGCGATTGTTCTCGTTTTCTTTTTTTTTTTTTTTTTTTTTTTTTTTTTTTTTTTGTGACCACGATTATTCTCTATCAATCCTTGGTGATTGCAGTTCTTTTCAACATATATACGTTTTCACACCATACTGTTAATAATAATTAACACTGAACTTTGACTTTCACATTTTGGTGCAAAATATAACACGTGAATAAAGAGGGAGGAAATGTACTCCCTTTCAATGCTCAAAATAAATGTCTGATCCTCTAACTCAATATTTACATCACAACTGAAGAAAAGATAAACATTCACCTACACAATTTCACAATTTCTAAATCTCACGTTTGGATAGGCTCTTCACATATCAAATCTCACTTTTCACACAAATTGACGGCAAAAAATGGGGGACTTCGAAAGATAAATTACAGTGGCAGTATCATCATAATCCACCGATCAGCAGGTTCCGTGGGTAAAAGCACACTCAAACAACACAACCGAAGCACCAATTGGTAGGGCCTGCAGTTTCATAATCGCTTCCATAATTGAGACCCTTTGCCTACCACTTTCATATTTTGAGAATCTCTGAAACAGACAAAGTGCACGAGAGTGCTACCATTTGGGTAGACAGCAAAAACACTAGTCCCTATTTTCTTATGGCACAGAGAGCACATGCTATCACCGGTTATCTTCACAACTGCTTTCCTCTGACTATACATTTCATCTTTCACCTGTGTGAACAAATTAAATCATGCCACTGGCTAGATTTTAAGAAAGCAGAAGTATCTGCATATGCAAGAGAGTGTTGCTCATTTGCTCTGTCATGTTGCATCCTACAGTACAATTACTAGAAGGTACAAGGTAATGATGTTGTATAATAAATCCATCCAGAAGCAAGAAATTAGTAAGTCCCCACAGCCTCCTATCCTACAAGTCCCCCTAAAATATTAATAGATGAGATTTTATTCCTGATAGATGCTTACCTGAAGGTTCTCACTTTGTCTTAAGCTCTTGATCACCGAACAGTTTCGGTACATTTCACTTGATTTTTTCAAAAGGGGTCCAAGAAATGAAAGCAGGTCCTGCGGATTATAATACATTTCTTATACCATCCAGATTGAAGAAACTAACGAAAGTTTGGCAAAATAAATCTTCTCCTAACAGAACAAAACTCGTAACAGCAAAATATAGACCAGTAAAAAACTGTTAAATGTGTGTTCTCAACTATGGTGCACCAACAAGAAACGGATACCTGTAATTTTGTCTCTTTCGGGAGAAGTTTAAGGGCCTGAGCTCCATTTATTCTATCCCACCTGCGGCTCAACAAATCAAGGACTTTATCAAGCATGATAGTAGTAGAACCACCCTCACTAGAGTCATCTGCATCACCATCACTCCTGCCACTGTCAGTGCTGCTTAAACTAACTTTTGTGTCCTCTGCACCCTCTATTGCCGCAATTTTCTTAGACCCTCGACCTCTACTTCTTATGGATGGAGTAGAAGAAAGTTTTGGAATATTTTTATTCTGAGGGGATAATAGATTTGTAATTCTATTTTCAAAGCCTGCTGTGGTCCTTCGAGGATTCAAATAAATTTGCAAAAGCACAAGGTATATGTTACTGGAATATTTTGCAGATGGCTGGTGCATAGACTCATAGACCCGATCACAATATGACAATGCCAGTTCTGGAGCATTGAGCTACAAAATGAAAAATACTCTCATTTACCGTAATATTCATTACTTTAAAACAATGATTTATATTGCACATTCAATATGAAACAATGAACTGAAGTGCCTTCGGGATATCAGAAAATGAAATCATCTCTGAATCTTCCCTTCACAGTAAATAGATGATTTATACTTGATATACCTTGTGGACATACAAAGATAATGCCAGTTCATGTTGGTTCATTTTTCCCAACAATATAGCACGCTCTTCATATAAAGCATCTGGTGGAAGACGTTTTAGCAAAGCCTCTGGATTGTATCCTGCAATGGTCTCCAAGGCAGACAATAATTTTTTTCTTGTTGGGGAATGATCTTTCTCATCCCATTTTTGTTGAGCACATAAACCAGCATGCCAATCGAGTACTTCAGAAAGATATATGTGTACCTACATTACAAAAAACTATAAATAAATACAGAATTTTCTCATTACTAATCATGAGTAAACCATGCTGACAATTAAGCATCAAAATAATTCTTTCCCACTTTTTTAAGTGCTACTTCCATGATATCCTTGTCCACGCCCTTCCTCCCAACCCAAAGAAAAAGTAGAAAAAAATGCCAGTGGTCCTCACCATTTCATTCTGCAAAGTGCCAGATACCGCATTCTCATTCATTGCAAGCATGAGCTCCAAGTACCTAGCTTGCATGGTTGGAGAATGCTTCTTCAAATATGAGCTCACCATATCTGCTTGAATGTTTCCAGACAGAAAGAGATCTATAGTTTGAGATGGGCAGCTTTCAAGAACAAGCATTGAGAATTCTAGTACAAGTAAGGGGTCTGTCCCACAGAGCGGCTGCATCAGAAACCCGCCAAATTGAGAAATAAAATTCAGAAACAATTTTTTTGTTACAGAGTTCTCTGGCAAACTTAAAATCCGAAGGTAATGGAGATTAATACATTTCTAATTAATTTGTGACTACAGATTTCCAGCATAACTCCATGCAGAGGAAATGAAATGAATTAAGTCAATTAACCAATATATGAAAAACCTCTCAAACATTTGCTGTTACATATCAGTGCGACAGAACCAAAAAGTTCATATGTATAATAACAAAGTGTCATCTGATATACACTATCAAATAATGCAAAATAATAGTACCTTCATATAATCACCATTAATGCTAGAACCTAATGTTAGTAATACCCCCAATAAATACGTCAACAACTTGAGTGAATTGAGGAGTCACTATCTCATAGAATGTCGTATTTCTAACACTACTGTTTTCTAAATCCAAAGCACCATCTATACCACAGTTTGAGGCAGTGAAAAATTTAGACATCGCAACCTTGCGAAAAATAAAGAAAATAATTAGTTAAAATATTAACCAAACAGAAAATTACCTTGAGATACTCCACAATATCCTCAGGCTTGAATCTTTGTGTAATTTTAGACTGGCTAGATTTTGACTCATTCACCAATTTGTGAAGAAGTTCAAGAGCCTCCCGGTGCATTGAATTGTGCTTGTAAAGTTCTAATAAAGCAACGTTGTGGTTGTCTTTTCGAAGTATTTCCTCACATATTTTCAGATCACAGTAGTTAACACCTCTCAGTAACTCTAAAGCCACTGAAGGCTGTCCAGTTAGAAGCAATGCTTGGAGTAAAGCAGTATCCAATATTGAAGCCATCTCCCGAGCTCCAGAACTGACAGGCATACTACCACGCCCCTGAAATGTAATAATAATTACAAAATGATAACCTCGGTAACAACAGAGTTAAAATTGATACTATTATTTAACTGTTCCTATATTTCAAAACAAATAAAGTACATCATTCATCCCACAGCTTCACCATCAATTAGCGTGTCAACATGGGTTCAAACCCTGATCAGCCCAGTTCACTTAGATTCTAGCAGAGTTGGGGTGGATGTAAGTGTAGGTCAACTAAACCCAGCTCACTTAACTCGCACGTTTAGCTCAATCCGTGTGAGTTGGTTGTCTCACTTTGACACCCTTAGCATCAGTCTTGAATGTGTGTGTTGGGGAAGGGGGGCATATCAAGTAACAGCAAACAAAGATCTAATCTTTTTATGTTCTCACACATGATAGACTCTATTTAGTTATATACGCATGCACATGGATGCACCCTCACAAAATAAACCTTTATATAGACATGACATAACACTCACCTAGTTGACTTCCCACTGAAAGGTATGACTTGTAAATTTTACCCCCAAAATGGTTATCACACATTGCAGATGTACTCAATATGCAGAAAACAGAATATAATAAAACTAGTTTATGTTTTTTTACCTTGTTTGATTTCTTAAGCCTATTGTAAGATGCAAAGTTATCCCCAACAGCATCTAAAACGACTTCTTCAGTTCCTTCAGCAGTGGCCTTCTCAATAAAACTATATCTCTTCTTCTGTAAGTATTTTATGAGAGCCATAAGCATATTATGGTTCATTTTTTTTGATTCAAGTGCTGCATTCTCATCAGATTCTGACATATGAGAAGTTGATGAGGGTTCCATATCATCTGACCCACCTGAAGAAGCTCTTGAGAGATATGAAGCATCCCCATAAATGTCCAACTTTTCTAGCTCGTGAACAATAGTTGTGTTTGGAAGAATAATGGATGGATACAGGGAAAGCACATGGGTTATATCTACTTGAGATGCCAGAAAATGTTCCATAGCCTCTTCATAGCTCCCATTCTCAAAAAGATAGTGAGCGTATCTGTAACAACATAATAGAAACACATTTAACAGCCCTTTTGGATAAATATAAAGTAATGATTAATATGTTGAGCTGATATGATTTGGAAAAACTACTAATTAATAAATATAAATGCATGAAAGGCAACATCCTCCATCAAGAAAAAATTACCTTATCATTGATGTAGGCTTCATTATGCAACTCATAGGAGTCCACTAACAATGTTAACATGTATATACATATTATGGGGCGAAAATATCACTGAAATGATTTTACACACCTTTTCTTGCTTTTAATTACCAGTGATTTTGATTATAACACAGATATTGTAAAATATTATGAACCTAATAATACAACTACGTACAACGTCAAAATGGTTATGCCTAACATATAGTTTGGGATATAGGAATTCCCAGTACAATGTACAGACCACAATCTAATTGTATGATACATAATCCGAGATTTTCATTATCATTGTATGTCCTTTACCCATCTGTGAAAGAAGAGAATATATTTCTCTTATATTGGGTGAAACAAATTAGTCACAGCTAATATTAAGTTTATTAACATGATAACAGGAGTCACTTAGCAACACTTCTATTAGCCACAGCTACTAATAAGTTTAATACGCTCTTATACAGGTAACACTTAGTAACAAATATACCAAGTAATAGACATTTCAACTTTTGTTCACATTTGTTATCTTGATCACATTGGTACAAGTTCCAGGTTATTATGAGATTTATTTCAATCATAACTACAGAATCCTACAAGTTTCAAGGCATTCAGAAACTAATATGTGAGAATTTGGAATCAATACAAACTTAAACTGCCAGCTCATCAGTGCTCAATGCTCAGAATTTGGATGGACTTAATTAAAATCAAAGGTATTCACCAAAATAGAGGCAATATGTCTAGATTTGCTTTTCAGAAGGAAGAATCTCGAAATGGCATATAACCTTATATGAATTGAACCCTCCTTTGCAGCACGGAGACTTGAATCTTCAGGTGGAAGAAGTTTGCACAATGACAAGGCCTCCTCAAAGTTGCCAGAAGCTGTTAATTGGACTATCTGCAATACAAAATACAGAATTTGATAGTGTAGAGCAAAACGAAGATGTGGTTCACTGCTCTGCCGTTTGCATTGGAATCCATAAACAGGTGACTGATCAAAAAGGTATCAATCATTCAACAACGTTAGCAATACCTGGGCTCCAAGAGGAACAGGGAAGAGGCCATGAATTGAATTATCCAAAGCAAGTATCATGGAATCATTGCTCTGGCAAAGGTGGCGAACATTTCGAAGAACAACTGTCTGTATCAACGGATAAGGAGCTCGGAGAGATCGAATCTGTAAAATGAAACCACATCAATCAATCCACAACCACTTGACAACAGCAAAGATCAACGACATTGTTTCAGACAGCCAGTTACCTCCACAAATCTGGGCAGCAAAGCTATAGCATACGGCTTCTGAATCACGACTTCCAAAGGAGCCTCAGACCAGCAAATCCTACCTTCAGGAATAAGCTTCCCATTTTGGTCCACAAAAACCCCAATATTCTCCTAGAAAAATACATCAACAAAACAAATGTCAAAATTTCTTCCTCTAACCTAAGAAAACACGCAATACGAAACACAAAAAATTGACACGAACATTATGTGTGTTTTTGGATAAGCGATGAAAATATTGATTTAGAAGTAATAGCTATTTATGTTTGGATGATTTTATTATAAAAGCAAGTCAGTTGTAAAATTCATCATAAATGAAGGATCCACCATAAAAGCCACCTAAAGTTGCTTCAATTCAGAACCAATTCTGGACCCAACCAAAGTCAATTCCTCATCATGACACCGAACATAAGAAAATTTACTAACACAAAATGGATAGTTCAATGCAATTTTGGATAATCCAACATAAAACCAAACATACACCAATATATTGTGCAATGCAAGTTAGAAAAGAAAAATACCTTTCCAAGAAGAAGTTCTCCAGTGGGAAGAGAAACGACCAGAGGAGGCGCTAGTCTCCCCGAAGTGAAAACCTCAGATAAAGCTCCATTTGAAGCATTCAGAATCACATACTCTCTTCTAATCCCCAAACATATATTCTCGCCGCACCAACACATGGACTTCACCGTATCCCCCACGCCATACTCTTTCACCTCCACAAATCCCCTGCCACCTGCGCGCGCTCACACTCTCAATTTCAATTAACCGCGACAACAATCGAGAAACGCAACGGAATGAAAATGAATCGGCGTTACCGTCGTGTCTGAAGATGCAAACGCGCTTCTGCCTAGCGAAGCAGAGGAGGCCTCGGCGGTGGTCCCAGCAGAAGACGTTGGCGCCCTTGGCCTTGGTGATCACCGCGATGGTCTCGAAAGAAGGGAGTTTGTGGAAAGCGATGGATTCGGAGAGCGATATGAGGAACTCTCGCGACTCCACCACCGTCATCGATAGCACGGGCTTCTTCGCGAACCCGACAATGTTCCTCTCCAACGCGTAGGACTTGGAGTCGTCATCGGAGGATTCCGTTTCCGGCGCGAATATTCGGAGCGATCCATCGGAGCAACCCAGGAGGAGCTTGGAACCGTAGGATTCGATGGATTCGATCTTGGCAGGGCACTCGCGCACCAGCTCCACGCAATCGTACGCGCTGTGCACCATTTCCTCACTCCCTCAACATTAACTCAATCACACCTTTTTCTCTTTAGAACTTTACAAACAAGGAGAACATATGCATACATAATTACAACTAATAGCTTGTTTTATGTTTCCTTTCATTTTTAAATAGAGTTCATTTAGACGATAAATTCTGATAAAATAATGGAAATACGATTTAAAAAAAAAAATAATGTTATTATTTGGATAAGATGAAATTACGAGGAAATAACTCAAAAACTAGACAGGTTCTAAATAAAAAAGAAAAAAATTGGTTAGTGGTTTGAAATAACATCAAAATACCAGAGTCAACGTGTTTTCAAAGCAATGGGTTTAAATTATCTTGTGCTCTTTTAAAAAAAAAAAAAACTCTCCCAACCAAAACCTTTTTTTCATAATTAATTTGTATTATAATGTTTGGTTAAATAATCCATTGTTCAAAATATTTGGTCACTATATAAGTGAAAATACATATATGAGTGGCAAAACTAGTAGGAATACATGAGTTATAATAGTTTTCTTGTGTGTGTATATATATAATCGAATTATGAAAACACTTTCTCTAGTATAGATAAGCTTTAGTGCGAAAGTAGAAGGTATTATTTTAGGTTTAAAACTTCTTTTTGTTTTACCGTTTTATCAATTTCATTTCCCTGTTTTAAGTGTTTTAAATTTAGTTTTATTTTAAAAGAGACAAAACAATAATATTATTACCATTATTTTTAATATATATATATATATATATATATATACCGACTTATTTTTCAAAAGAATGATATCAAAGACAAAATATTGTAAAATAATAAAATAAAATTTTAAAATATTATCACAATAATTAAAAAAAAATATTAAACCTAATTTAATTTATAGTATAGTTTTTTAAATTTTTTATATGAATAAAAATAACACAATATTATTTTAAAAAATTCTGGCATATTTATATTAAATCCAGCATATTATTTTCATCATATTTCCTTGTTTAAGTCTCTATTTTCCACTTTCTCTAATATATTTTATTTATTTTTTATTATATTTATTTAGTTTTCCAAGTAGTTGATGAAATATACCAACTCAATTTAGTTTATTTCATCGTGTCATAAACATTAGAACATACTAACTTTCCAATGATTAATTGAATATTGTTCTTCTCCAACATACTAGTCTAATAAAAATGAGTATGGGGAAAAATTACAGAACTAATTGAAATTTTACATGAATATGATTTTTTTAAAATATTAGAAAAGTTATTTTATAAACTAAAAATAATATATATACATCGTTTATAGGTCTTTTTAAATGTTATAAATTTTTATATAAGTTTTTTTTAATATTTACTGTCTTTTGTTGTTAGGTATTCAAGTGTGAGTCTAAGTCCCACATGAATGAAAAAGTTGAGCAACATATAAGAAAGAACACACATAAACCTACTACTGCCTTGAGGTTTTTGGTTGAAGGTGGTGTCATTCCCCTATATGGGTTGGCTCTTGTCTCATTCTTGTGAGATCTCTCCGGTTTCCCCTCGGATTCTCCCAACAAATGGTATCAGAGCCGTTAGTTTGCAGCTTAGGCGAGTACAGTTTGACCCTGTATCGAAAGTCTTCCTGATGGTGATTTTAGGCAAGCGTGTTCCGTATATGTGTGAACGGCGGTACAAGTAAGGGGTCATGAGTAATGTACTCGGGACCTTAATCACAATGACCTTCACTTTCTTGTATGTCGTTTACACACTTAAACAAGACACGCTTCCCCGAAACATCTGTCAGGAAGACATCAAAACCATCGGCTCTGATACCACTTGTTGGGAAAATTCAAGGGAGTAAACACCGGGGAGATCTCTAACAATGAGAACTGAGTCAAACCACATATAAGAAAATGACACCACCTTCAACCCAAAACCTTAAGACATTAAGTTTGCGGGTCTTTTTTTTTATATGTTGCTCAAGTTTCTCATTCCTACCCAATGTGTGACTTAGACTCACATTTGAATACCTAACACTTGTTTTATTATAAAAATACGTTTTATGATATATTAGGTTTAACCGTCTTTTAATCTTTTTATTTATCTTTTATTTTCAAGCTAGTATTGTTAATTTAGAGCGTTTGATTTTGGTTTTATTTAAGAATAAACAATGTAGTTTTTTTTATTAAATTCATGTTAATGCATTAAAAAAAGTCAATATGGTAACTTTCCTTAAATGTCTATCAATTTTTAGTTCTACTTTTTAAGATATAAATTTGCATTATCATCTAAGTAATCACTTATTACATCTATCAACTCCTTCATGTGTTGTGTTGGACTTCAAATATTTGAATGAACAAACTCAAATGATCTATTGAATATATGTTCATCAGTCTTAAACTTCAATTTATGAAACTTTCTTAGTATACATTGATTGTAAAATTTCAACTCTTTTATATTATCGTTTTTCTAGTAGCTTATACTTACTTAGTTCCATCAAATATATTTCACTTATATCTCCTTAACTCATATATCATAACTTTATTCTATCTTACACCATTTAATTAATAACACATGCATATACAATCACTATTAAGTTATTTATAATGTAAAAATCATTTTTCCCTTTTTAACAATTGTAGATGTTCCCTTTAAAATTTTTGTAATGCCATGTTCAATATTGGTTGTCAAACTCATTATATCAAAATGCTAATTGACAAAATATTTTTCTTCATGTCTAAAACATACATCACATCTTATAACATGTCTAGATTGCTAGACATCTTCAATTTAGTCACCCCATTCTTGTACTTTCCAAACTTTATTTTTTCAATAGTAATCACACTTCATTTTTTCAATTAAAGAATCTCAAAGAACTATTTTAACAGACAATAGTGAATACAACTTAAGTCCCCTATTAAATTTCCATGTATATAAGAAATCAATATCATTGGAATTTTGATAAACTCATAATTATCATGCATAACCACAAAATTTTCATATATTTCTTTTAGAAGTGAGGATTCTTTCTCTTATCATTTATTAGATAATATTTTATGCAGTGATCTCTCTTGTAATAATTATAATACTATGAGGCTTATCATTTGATGAATTTGATGAATGTTTTGACTTATTTATTCCATTTTCCTTTCTTTTTTTATTGCTCATTGATTTTGACAAAGTCAAACTCGATTCATTATTATATCTCTAATGTTAGTCATTTCTATACTAATTATAAAGAAAAAAAAAACAAAACAAAGAAAGACAATAAATTATAGAATATAGAAGATTTCATACACGAATATGAGGTGAGGAAAACAATTTACTATTTTGATACAATTTCATAATAACTTTTATATGATATATTATGGTAAAAAAATATTAAAAATATAGAATATATGAAATATGAAAATACTAAATATATTTATTTACTTTTTATGTTTTTCGTAAACATTTTTGTTTGAATTTTAGAATCGACTATTTTCTTTTTATATTTTAGACGCTTACATAACTATTCTTCCATGTTCTAATTATGTTTAAACACTTAATTTTAGTACAATAATATCAAATTAAATAATCATATTATTGGTAGTGGGGTAACTAGGGGAAGAACAAAGAGATCTAACGGATGAAAAAATTCATTGAAAAATAAAACATATTGGATTTATCAAAACGTACAGAAAAAGGCCCATATTTTTCAGCTGGTCCCGGCGGGGCTCGAACCCGCGACCTTCGGCTCATAAGACCAACGCTCTAACCAACTGAGCTACGGGACCTTGATGAAAATTTTGGAACCAATGTACATCAAAATCTTAAGTCCAGACAAGAAACTTCCCTTCTCGTTTTTGCACTTGAAAAAGGATGAAATTGCTTGCTAACATAAAATTATTTTTTAGTATACTTATTTTATTGGGATAAATTTGTTCATTAACTTATGTTAAATTTTTATTTAAATCTTCAACAATTTTTTAAAATATTATTTCCCCTAATTTAAGGGTTTAAAAAAATATTCCTCGTCTTTGTCTTTAATATCAAATAAGGAAAAAAAAAATTATTTTCTTATTCTCTTTCATTTCATTTGTTTGGTTTTATTTTCCTCATACAAAAGAAAGTTGCACTAATTTTAGATTTAATTATCTATTTAGTTTATACAACTATCAACATTTTATATTTGAAAATTTTCAATTTTAATTTTAGACATATTCTTTCAATTCTTTATTTTTAATGTACTTTAGTTTTTATTATCTAAAATAATAGGGACTAATACATATATATATATATATATATGTATATATATATATATATATATATATATATATATATATATATATATATATATATATATATATATATATATATATATATTTTGTTTCTGAGTTAAAAATAGGTTAGAACATTACTCTATGGAGAGTTTATGCAACTAAAGGATATAAAACAAAATTTTCTTTTTCTGTTGTGGAATACGAAAAGGATTCGAAGGTTGAATAAGAAAACAACAAAAACAATGAGACAAAGATAAATAAACGAAAATGAGTAATATTGAAAATAAATAAATTTGATGTAGTCAAATATATAGTTTAAAATTTTTAGTAACCAGTAACTTTGAGAACCTGCAACAAATGCAAACAAAATGATAATGAAGAAAATAAGATAAAATAGTGACTTGTATGGATAATTATTTGTTTAATAAATAAATATATTAGTATTTTTTTAGATTTCTGAAATATTTAATATATAAAATAGAGGAACAAAACAATAGCAGGGTGGGGATGGTTTAAAAGAAAAAAGAAAAGAGAGGAAGAAATGGTTGGTGAGTTTTTGCGCGTGGGAGTGAAAGTGACAGTGGAAAGAAAGGGATGACGCTGGGTCTGATCAATGCAAACCCCGTGGTTCACGCCAAGAAGGAGCGAATCGCTCGTTCCGATGATCCTCACGCCGTTGATCCTCTCGATATTTATGATATCCTCTTTTTGTTTTCTACGCTTTTCATTTCCAATTTTAGCTTCCCTATTTTTTGCCATGGCTTCAACTTGATGCGATCCTTGACTTCGCTTTGACAAATTTCGTGAGGGATATTCGGGATCCCGAACATCCTTATTCCTTGGAACAGCTCAGTGTTCTCTCCGAGGAATCAATCACCGTCGATGACAAATTAGGCCGAATTCTGTGAGTTTCAAAATCCTCCTCTTCTCTTTATGGATTTATTAATTTATTGGTTTTGTTCACTTTTCGATTGTTTTTGCTTAGGATAACTTTTACGCCGACCGTTCAGCACTGTAGCATGGCCACTGTTATTGGTCTCTGTCTGAGAGTGAAACTGAAGCACTACTTTCCTCCTCATTACAAAGTTTGTTCCCTACTGTTCCTTTTCGCTTCTGCGCGCTTTTGCTTTTCTCTATTATTGACCTATACTGTTATGAGGTGTCTTGTCTGTGGATTGCATATCCTACTCTTTTTTTTTGTTTAGTTTTGAAGCTAGAGAGCTTGTTAGGAATTGATAATTGATAATGTGTAAAGTGTGAATAAAACGAGAGAAGAATCTGGAAAATAAATAGAGCGAATAGGTTTTTGTTGGCTTAAACTTCCTTTCACCTGGGATTTAGTGCTAATGCATTCACGCAATCAATCAAAACTGTTGGATGAAGCTGGATAACTCGTATCTTCTAAATCGAACTTTTAATTATGTGCCCAAGGATTTGAGCGATGCAGATAGTATCTCAATTTTGAAATGCATTCAGTCAAGCAAACCACTGGATGAAGATCGAAGGACGCATATTTAATACTTAAAATATGTATCTGAGATTTGATTTGAACCACTCACTTTGTTTGTCAATTTATCTTGATAAATTAGACATGAAATACTCGTTGAGATAGACCATCTGATCTTCATCCATCGTTATTGATTCTTAACTGCGTGAATCCTTCGCATCTGAATCGGATTCAATATTTTACCTATGCAGATTTCGTGGATAAAGTGTTGTATTTTTTTTCCTTCTTTCAATTGCGAATGTAAGATATTCAGTCCATTAAAATATAAAGAATGTATTTTTGTTTGTCTTTGCCTTTGTATATAAATTATGAGACCAGTCTCCATTTCCATTATTCATATTGACAAGAATTTGACTCCTAGAATCAGAGTGGTTATGAATCTTGGGGATGGAATGTTTGTGGCCCTCGTATAAAGTAATGAAGATAATCATCGAGTGAATTGGATTCTAGCGTATTAAATGGGGTTGGATATACTGAATAGTATTTGAGTTCGAAATAGTGGCTGCAAAAAACCTATTTTAACCATGAAATGTCATTGTTTAGGGAAGTTGATTTGGGATTTTACTCCCCCTTTTATTCAGAACTGGACTTTACTTTCTCAGTCACTTGTGTGCACTCTGTTATGAATTAGCTCCTATTGTTCTTTACGGGGAATATTCACACTTTTGCAGCATCTCTTAGCATGGCCAGCTGTGACAATTTGTTATCCCCAGTCTCTGCTCTCCATAGTTTCTGTTCATCCCTGAGACCAGGGTTTTAAATAGTGCACTATAGAAGCATAGTGATCTGTGGCAGCAATATCAGATGAGATAGTGGTGCCATGTGTTGATTCCAAAATGAGCTTAGTTAAGACTTTTTTTGGAGGGTTGGGGGCTAATTTTGGGATTTAAATTTTAAAAAATTAAAAATTGCAGGTGTAGTAGTTGTAAAAATGATAAAGAAGAAGAGCTTGATTTAGAAGATGATAATTGATGCTTCCTATCTTGGAAACTTGTATTTGACTTTTGATGTTATTTACATGTAGGCTTTTGTTTAAGCACTTATGACTTTTATTGTTAATTATGAGTCTATTCGGATATATTTCACTACAAATACTTTTAGAAAAAGAAAATAAAAATAAAAATAATTTTTTTCAGAAGTTAAAATTAGTTATGTACTAGTTAAGATAAGATTTTGAAAAAAGCTAATGAGAGAAATTTTTATAAATTAGTTTGTGGAAAGTTAGGAAGTTTTAGTTTATATATAGAGCTTATCGTTTTTGTTCTCTCCTGAAAATGTTTATAGAGAAATTTATTCAACCAGTCTCTCTTAATGACTTGAATTTTGAATAATTTTTCTTTTTAGAGAATTTATATATATAGTATATATTATATAAACTACACAGAAAATTTATAATAGCTACTATCTTGCCATCCTGCTGTAGCACTTTTGAGGCTGGCTTCTACATGCCACTATTCGAGATCTAAAACACTGCCTGACCTCTGCGCCATTTTCTGGCAAACCTGTTTATAGTCAACTGTGACCTTTACTGCCTTGCTTTGTTCTGTCCCTTGTTGTTTGTTATTCTCTCTAAAATAGGTCTATCATCTCCCTGTCTCGTGCTAACTTCTAAGTTTTACCCTTGATTTTTTTATTCTTATTGATCAGTGGTCATCCCACTATAGTTCTACTATTTGGGATTGGCACCAATTGTTGTGGTTTGTTAGTTCCCCTTGCTCCTTCAGGCTTTCTTTCTTTTCATGTTTCTCAATGCTGAAAATTTCATTTCCATTCTGCTTAGATTGTCTCCTGTCTGATAATTATTCCATCCATTACTCAAATTTCACTTTGCAGGTGGACATCAAGGTTTCTCCTGGATCTCATGCTGACGAAGAATCAGGTGAGGTTTAAATATTTGCTAAAATAACAACGTTTAAGACTTTTCCTTTACCAAAATTTGACATGATTTGGTCATGTTCATATGGTGTAGACTTGGTAGACATTAAATATGGGGGGAGGGGGTATTTGAAGTTTATTATATAGGAGAGTCTATTTAATGTCTATTAAGAGAGAATTTGAATATGACTAGTCCTGTAAATGAGATAATCCATTCCTAACATTAAGCCTTTTTCTCTCTCTTTTCTTCAACTTTTTATCCTTCTATTTTCAGCAGCATTTAACAGCGTGAGAGACACCATCACAAACAACACTATTTTTTTTTTTTTTTATGTGATTCTATTCTCTCCAAAACTACTATGCCCGTCAACTTCATGACACTACTTTACCCCTGTACCTCACTGAGAAACAACAGTTTCCTTTGGATTCCTTTCTTCGTACAACATAATAATTCTTGAAATCTTCCTCATGCAGTCAACAAGCAGTTAAATGATAAAGAAAGAGTTGCTGCTGCCTTGGAGAATCCCAACCTCCGCCAGCTTGTGGATGAGTGCCTCTACTCCAATGAACTGTGAGCAAGGAGACATAATACATTAATAACTATTGTACAGTGCGTTTACCACTAATGATGCTATGAAAAGTAGTCCACCTGTATGCAAATTAGTTGGACGGTGTTTACCTTCCGAGACGCTTTATCTCTTCGATACCCAACTTCTTCACGTTGGATTTAGCATGTGATAATGTATATAAATCAAGTTAGGCATCGTCATGTGATACCTTTGTACCTTTCACAACAGAATGTGCTGAATCAGTCTTTTTATTGGTTGACCCGGTGCTTGCGCTCGTAGTTCATGCCATGTCATTTAATTTGTTTAGGTGGAAAGTAAACATCATTTCTTTTGTGTGACAAATGATAATTATATTTGAATATATATGTCGCTTGATGTTTAATTATTTTAATTGAGACGGCCGTGTTGTTTTGCTGTCTGTTGCTATTTAATGCCAATGCTTCTCGAAGTGCTGTTTGTCTTGTAAACATTCTGGTACTACCAACCAATGATTTACGATGTCACATAAGATTCGCATGGTAAACGGGGTTTGGTCTCCTACAGAAAAAATGGCTTCTATTTTTCGTAGGCGCATCCATGATTTAAGGATGACGGTATCGGATTTTTCGAGGAGTATTTACCGGACCGTAAAATAATAAATTTATGGTGTTTTTTTCTTGTTTCTATATCACTTCTATAATCAACTGTGGAGGCATGAAAATGGTTGTTTCTTGACACTTCTTTTAGCCTCTTACAACTTAGTTTTTGATGGAAGAGTTTGAGACGAGAGGACAGACCAATATTACAGTCAATCATAAACCATCATCTCCTCCATTATCTCTGCTCAATCACTTTGACGTTACTTTGGTAATTGGAAGATCATCAAATTTGAGGTGGAATATGAGTGGTGGCGAACTTACCAAACAAAATCTTAAACACATCATGGTTGCATCTTGATACGAGTAATCGTTCTCCTGCAAACTCTGGGTTTTACGCCTATTATATTACAGTGCCCAATTATCCACTTTTATTAGCAAGACTGTTTTTCTCATTTCACGCAAAAGAAAAATTTAAATATATTTTTGCTTTTAATGCTTACAAAATATTATTTATTTTCGATTCTTATATTAATAAAAACAAGATATAATATGTAATTCTGTAACTCTTTACTCAATAGAATGAATAAAAATTCAATCAGAATAAGCAACTAATTTTTAGATTATAATTACACTTTTAAGAAAAAAATAGATAACTTTTCTGAATTCTTCCGACCAAGGTATGAAGGCAAAACTTAAGTCTCAACCTCCACGATCCAACCCAACATTTCATTCTCCTCTGACCTGCTTTTGCTTTCGCCAACTCGGCAACACAAGGTTTGATTTTGCGGATTCAATTCCACTACCGGGAGAAAAGTCAAAGCCAACAATTCTAAGCAAAACAGTGCATTTATCAAAGTGATCTACATCCAAATGTATTACTATATATTTATATATTTAATGTTTTGCAAACACTTAAGTCACATCAATCAACCCCATCACGCATGGTTGGGATTGGGTCGCAGCAATTGAATACCATATCATCCAAAATTGACCCTCCGATTCATGTGCAGATGAAGGAATCTCCAACCAAATAAAATGAAGACATCTCCCAACCCAACGACCATTTGCCAAGTACCATAGTTCCAGGAACTCAACCAATTTTGGAACCAGAAACAAAATAACAAACCAGATTTGAGGTTGATGGAGTTCAGCAGAAGTTTCAGGTTGTCAAAGTCACACCACATACTACTTTCATCAGAATATGTGACATCGGAATGTGGCTACAAGAGACTCTCACAATCGATGAGGCTAAGTGGTGAATACGATTTCAGTGAAAAGTACAAGAAAAATAAAAGGGGTGTGGGGCTTCTTGGTAAAGTTTTCTCCTTTGCAAGAATCTCATCTCCCCATGAAGAGCCTAATAAGATGGCGGAGAGGGTGGTAAAGAAGGAGAAAAAACGCTCTTCTTGGCTTCCCGATCCAGATAGACGGTGGCCAATTCAGGGATGGTGATGTGTTTTGTTTCTGGTTTCTGTGTTTCAGGGATTTGTAATCATCTGTTCTCTATGTTGTTTCATATTTACTTTTGGGATTCCTCTTTGCTTTTCTGTATCTGTCTGTTCTGTAGATGTAAACATTCTCGAGATTCATGATTCAATGATTATAGTGAAGAAATCAGTGAAAAAAATATCTGTTATGTTTTGTGGAAAATTAGTCTAATCATCCAAGATTTTAGTTGTTTTGATCAGTCTGTTAAAGTACTCTGTCATCTGATAAACAAGATTACCAATTGGAAAATTCTAAAGTGAAAATATTAACCGTTAACATTGTATTTAAAATATTTTATATATATATATAACTTAAACATGATTTAATTTCTCAATTGGACTTAAATTTGATTTTTGTTTTTTTAATTCATATAGTTTGAAATAATATTTTAATATTTCTGTCTAAATATTTTATATTTAAATGTATCAAAATAAATAGTTAATAATCTGAATATAACATCAAGACAGACTATCGTCTAAGTTATTCATAATTATTAGTTATAGAACAAATTTTTTAATTGTATTTGAATATAAGAACCGAAATAAGTATTTCTAAAATTACAAATACTAAAAAAAATAGTTTTAAATTTGAAGAGCAGAAATAAACTTACTAAAAATTTTAATAACTAAAAAATTTATAAGCCTAATTTTTTAACATGAGATTAAATCATTTATGCATTAGATAGTCCCCTACTCTACAAATAGTATGTTTTGAATTTAAACATGCAAATAAAAAACTTACCAATGATATGATTTATTTTTACAAAATTGTGAAAAAATTGGTACAAATTTCTATTAATTAATAATATAAAAAAAAGTGAGAACACTTAAAAATAACTTTACATGAGTTTTTTATTATTCAAAGTGTAAAAGATTAAAGAAATAGTAACTAGCCACTTTAGTCTTTTAAGGTGGTTTATTACATTAATATTTTCTACTAAAATATGTCAAATAATTTGAAAAGACTTTCTTTTAATCATACTAAACTATGTCAAATATTTGCTGCTAAAATATGTCAAATATTCTATCAATATTTGCTACTAAAATATTACACTAATTATTCTAAAATATCTCAAATAACACTTTAGTCTTTTTTTAATCATACTTTTGAAAAAACTTTTCTTTTTTGATTTTAATAATCAGTGTAAAGATGCGCTATCAATTTAAAGAACCAAGTGACAATTTTTTTCTTCAAAAAACTATGACCTCTATTAATTTAGTCTTTACATACCTTTGTCTTTATTTTTAGTTTATCTTTGACAAAGTTACTTGTGAAAGTCGATTGATGCTAAACACCACTATTATTTAAAAAAAAATTGAACCTGAGAAATTAAAAGAAAAATACTTTAAATATTGATATATGGTCTCGATTATAATACATTCAATTTAAATTAAGCAATCACTTCCACTACTTTAACATTATAATAATTTTGCGTAAAAGCCAAAAAAATCAGATAAAAGATCACTTAAAATAATTACATATTGTAGATGCTATTAGCACATGAATTATTATTATAATAATTTATTTTCTCTATTACATCCTTTTATGCAGAGAAAACTAGCATGCGGACTAAGCTCCGACACTGCACATAGCGAGGATTGAGCTCCATACCCTCTTCCCACAAATTGTATCACTTACATTAACATCTTGAATGAACAATTATAACGAAATCAATAGAAACAATGCAAATATACATAAACAAAAATGCAGTTCATTTATAAACAACCAAAAAGCTGTATAATTTCTTGCTCTCATTGAATGCTATCATTGGCGAATAGTAGAACGTTTTGTGGGTGTCTGCATAAACAAGATGTCAGCTAATCATTATAACAAATGGCTGATCAGCACTAGTTCTCATGCATATACAAAAAGCGTATATGTCACCAAAGATCGGAGCAGAAACAATTTCGTGACAATTTACTGCTGTCAAATGGCGAATACAAGCCGTGTAGCACCTTCTTGTTCCTGCATAAAGAAGGCCAAGATTTTTCTTTTGGGTCTATTTCATCTATTTTAATTTTTCCAACTAGTTAAGTTTGGAAAAGGTATTAACAAGAGAGCATTATATGCAGTTCCTAAAATCTAATGGATCAGCTTTTGTCTAATCAGATCATCTGTTTTCCACACTTCCAACATGCACCCTTCAATATAGAGTTTGCATGCAAATCATGGGCCATGAACTTGCCCGTTGAACTTATCTCAGAAAAGGCTAAAGCATTAAAGCATAAGTCAAGTTCAAAGAGAATGGGCAAAAATAAAATGAAATTTTAAAAACAGTAAATCAACTTTTATTTTCCAATAAACCATTCAGAAAATCAAATAGACACTAAATCAGATAATCTTATATTGAAGTTGAATTGAAATACGGAACCAATTATAGGATTATTGGTGGATTCAACCCCTCACAAAAAGAATCAATGTCAACATAGTGTCAAGTGCTCCAACGATGTAGTGTATAGGTATTTGAAACAATGGCATTTTAAGCACGGTTCAAACAGTGAGTGATTGTATACAAATGAAAGTAAGTGCCATGATTTATTTAAGAAACGAACTAGATTGTTATATCAAAGTAAAGAAAACATGTCCTAATCCTCTATCGGTATTATTTATGAACATTCACACATTCCTAACCGAAAATGTGCAGAAGATATCAATTGAACTGGGAAGATTTACTTCAGGATATATAACTAATTATATAATTAAGACCTAGTTTTCGGCCTGCGAATCTAATTTTAATCTGACTTTTACATTTGACTCTACAAATCGGTATCAAAGTGTTTCATGAGCAGATCAATTAAAGGAAAACCAATGAAATCAAAATAGAAAGATAAATTGTTGCATTGAAACCTAAATCTGTTAAGAGAATAAGTGATTGTAGAAGAGAAACGAACCACCAGACACAGGAGAGTTGCGAGATTTTGACCTCTTCAAGAAAAATTGAATTTCTGTAATAAATTGCAAAAATGCGAAAATGTGAAATTCATTTTAAATACACAATACACTTAAAAAATCAATAAAGTAAAATTTAAAATATCATTGTAAACACATATATTAGTCTTTTCTGTAAAGTGTGTGTACGAGATAGTTGATAAAATTAAATGTAAAATGACTTATTACTATATGATGATAGATTCTAATTATTTTTAGATAATTTAAAGAAAAGTGATTCTAAAATAATTAATTTTCTTTAAGGGAAGAAGTTATTTCATACCAAAAAAAATATTTATAAGATAAAATTAATTACGAGTTTCCAAATTCATAAAAAATAGTTTCAATTCTCCAAATATATAACTAAAATTCACTTTGTTTTCTAATATCACGTTATAGAGTTACACATACAACTAAAATTTATTAAAAAATAAACATGAAAAAAAAAACCATTGTCGTATTGAATAGCAAAATTATACGTTCTTCTTTTTTTCCCCTATTGTTTACATACATTGCTCAGTAAAGAATAGGTTTCTAATTTAAAAAAACTCCATATCCTGTATTCTACTAATATAAATTTAAAAGAAATAGAATCAATTTATTTTGTAAATGTAAAAGCATGAAATTAATATTTCTGTTAGAGGTGTATTATACCACTACCTTATAAAATTGAAGTAGTATTTTTTTTCTAAACAGTAGCTTAAAAATTGTACTAAACATACATTTTAACTAAAATAAAAGAACCCACTTTAACACCACCTACCTTCCAATTTTTATGTTAAAAAAATTCGTTAAAATGTACGTATACATCAACTCAGATGTTTTTTAATACTATCCTTTGTCATCCTATAGCTGTTAAATTTTATTGAAAATAGAACATGCAGATCAGGGTGGATTCGAACCACCATCCTACCAGAGCAAAAAGATGCTCTGATCGCTCTACCGTTTTGAGCTTACAGATCTATCATTCACGAGAGGACACGCACATCAACCACTACTAATTTTCATTATTTTCATAAATATGGTCACGTAACTTTTGAAACACGTTTTGTGAAACAGGTTTACTGATATACTAGTTTATGGCTTCTAATACTTTAAAATATCCTTTCTTCATATATTATTTATTTCACCCTTCTCATCTTAAACTAATTTTATCCTCTAATTTCCTTACATTTACTTAAAAACCATATTAGTAATTAATAATAACTATTTTAACCATTTCCAAAACTAATTTTGGACATTAACCATTTCCAAAACTAATTTTGGACAATCTAATCAAAATAAATATGGGAGCGATTGCTTGCCGTTAAGAGCAAAAATAGCTTATTCATCTCATTGATACCGTTCTTTAAATGTTTTGAACGTTTAAATATTTATTAACTAAAGTCGGTAAATATCTTTTAAACGTTTTGCTTCTTTTAAAACAAAAAAATATACAATAATAAAATTCAACAAGAAAAAACTGACATGCTTTATACTAATAAAATTCAATAAGAAAAAAAAATAAAAAAGACATCCTAAAATCGTAACAGGTACATATATTCCTACATCATACCAATCTAAGTCTTGTAAGCTTTCAATTAAGAGCAAAACAAAATATAAAAACCTAAAATAATGAAGGATTCAAGATAAAACCCGCACAAATAACATGACTACCTAGGCAAACAAAAGTTACACATCAGAAATAAACCAGATAAAATAATCAGAAAGTCAATATGTAAAGCAGAAACTACATAGTTGATATATAAAGTTAAAGGCAAATTAAGTTCCAGATAAGACGAATATGACATAATAACAAACTAAGTACAGTAAACAATATCAGAGAATAACTTTCCTCTGCTGCTGAACTATACACCCTGATGAATAATGAACTATACACCCTAATGAATAATGAACTGTAAAACCGTATAATTCATATTTAAATAAAACTGAATTTCTGAGCAGTTCCATAACCCGACAACATGAATTAGCAATAACGAATGACTGACCACTAATGAAATTAATTCTGAATATTGACATTATAACAACATTCGTAACTCAAAATTTAAACAACAAATGCAAACTGAATTAAATTGGAAGAAAACATATACTATTCGTGTATAGAGCCGAAATTATCTTCACCTTAAAAATAGAAGCCTAAAACAGAATCTCCAGCAATCCACTTAATAATTCATACAGAAGCCTCCTCCCATCCAGGAATTGCCCCGTCAGAAGCCACATTGCGTCTTCATATAATTGAAGAATGATTCTTCTACATAGTGACTTCATATAATTGAAGATTGAGTTCGCCAGAAGACTCCATTGTCAAAGCATTACAAATGCTACAATCCTCACATTATACGCTTTGAAAATAAGCTATTTCTGCATTACAAACGTTGACTGCCGTAGCTGAACTTATTACATGTAATCAAATTTACAAGTATATGGTACACAATACATGTGATCAATCTTTATAGGAAGAAGTCAACGGATTCATCCACCTTAAGTGAACTAAAACAATAATAAACATAAACAACGACAATAGAATTGATTCGCTATTTCAAGCACAATTTTATTGGATAAGCCAGATAAAAAGAATAAAATTAACTGTTGTCATGGATCGATGATAATAGTATCGAATAGTATCGTTGTTTCATAAAAACTGGTTCAGTGACTGATTGAATAAATAATTCATAATTAAAATAGCTTTAAAAACCCAGACCCGATTTTACCTTTAAAGAATGTAACTACCGATGAACTCCACCTAGCTTCTTCTGCCTATAAGATTTCCAAAAAGTTGAGATTGATATTATTCACATTACCAACTTCTTAAATCAAATATTACAAATTAATCGGAACATAAATTATTCGATCTGCTACGATGCTTTTCAATTTTTAATAACAAATATGCGGTTGATTTTATCTTTAATTATGTGAAATGAAACACCTAATCCTTTCTAGTGTAAATTGATAGATAATACCTTATAGTTGGAGCGAATCCCCTGTTGAATCCCTCTGGTGCAGAGATGTATAACGGAGTGGAGCGACAGAAAGGTAATAATAAAAGGCATAACGAAAGAGAGCAGAGCACACACCACACGAGGGAGAGACCCCGGGCAACTCCCGTGCGATCTCTCCCAACCAACAAAACTTTTTTTATTAACAATTATTTGACCTGCCAAGCAAGCGCACCTGACATGGCAAAGGTCGGATGACAAGATCACTCAGGACTCCCAACCCCAAACGACTCAGCGTTCAAGGGTCGTTCATCCCGAAATCTCCTACATCCACATATTTTCCACCTCAAAGCTTCACATCATACAATAATTTTACATCTGAGATCAGCAACATATGCAGCCCTAGAAAGTAACACCGCTTCTGGAACAATCCAAATTATCTGACACAAACATCGATCCATAACGGTCAAAAGAGCATCAGCGGGTGGATAAATCGTTCTATAGTTGGATCAGCTTTCTTCCCGTGGATTCTCTTACGCACCTGCAAAAAACACCTCAAGAGGCTTGGCATATACAAAGACCAAAGGACTTTCTACGAAACAAGCAAGACGGACACGAAGCGCACACCTCTTTATGCAGATCTAAGCCTCCAGGCATCGGATCTATGAAAGGCCGACAACATAAATTCAAGATAACAAAATCAAGAAGCGAATAACATTAGACCGAACCTAATCCGAGCAAAATCCCGACGAAAGAGTGACCGTATCAGGCCAAAACCACCATCGGCGTGTAGATCTCGATCAGATCCACCCAGATCCGTTGACGACAGAACTGTCATGGTTAAAGAAAAGAATAGATCTGAATTTACAGAGGAGAGGTATGGCAGAAGAGTTGATCAAGATAAGGTAGAGAAGAAGAGGCGCTGAATATGAGAGAAGGAAGAGAACCTAAGCGTTCTTTTATAATGGGATTTTGAGAATGGACGGTTGAGATTGCTTGCATTGACGGTCAGGATTTGGTGACGTGTAATATTAGGTGCGGCTCATTTATCGGTGGGGCAAAGCTGTTTGTTATCTGTCTCTTTACAATAATAGAGGGGTATTTTTGTAAATGAGACTAGATTAAGGCGGTTTGGTGCTTAACACTACAAGGGCGGCAAGGACGCGCTGGCTTCGAACTTTTCAACGTCGCGTGGTCTTTACGCACAAGTCGCATAGATTGCGTTATTCCTACGTTTCTAAATAAATTAAATAATAAATGTTATTTTGTTGTCTGATCTGGTCAACAATTTTTTTTATTTGCAAAAGAATTAAACTGAAATAAGTTTTTAGTATTTTAATTTATTTTATTTTAAATATTATATTTTGAAAATATTTTTTAAAACTGTTAGCTTAAAATTTTGAAACAACATTAATTATTATTATATATATATATATTTATTGTAATATGAAAATGATAAAAAATATTATAAATATTCTATTAAAGTGACCAAATTTTATTGGCTTTTAAATAACCTTAAAAGAAATTTGGAAGAAACAAGTGAATACATTGTATTTTATTTTGAGTATTTAATAAATACTTTTTCATAATCAATACTTAATAAATTTAATATTTTAGTTTGAATGTACATTACTATTGGCGTTAGTATTATCTTTCTATGTCGGTTAAGTTGGAACAATCTAGAATATTGACTAATAATATTTATTAAGCTCTTTAATTATTTATATTGACAATAATATTACTATATAGAAAAAAAAAGGTATTCATAATATAGAAAATAAAATAATAAATAAAATATAAGTAAAAAGTATTATGGATATCAATTAATACAGTTAATATGAACAATATATAAATTAATGTGTTTTCAAGCATTCTGGAAATACAATTTTTAATTTATTAAATACTCACAATAAAAATTAATTATATAATAATGACGTGAAATTTTGTTAAATCCAATAAAAAAATTATGTGACTAATTTTATAACTATTTAATTAAATTATGCACTTCAAAAAGTTATATTTTCATTCATATTTTACATGTTTTAATTAAATTAATTATAATTATTTTATATTAGTTTTAGTTTGTGGAAATCATAAAAAAAATGATTTTTTATATTATACAAAAATTTGAATATATAATATTTAATAGTTCTGGAAATATAAAATATTAGATATTTAAAAAAATAATTATTTTTACAGACTATAAATTTTAGAAACAGATTTAAACTAATTTACTTGATAAATTATATATAACTGGATTTGAAAAAATAATGTATTTTCAATATAAATTTGATAAATTATATTAAATAAAATAAAAATATTTCTATCTTTTCTTTTTTTTTTTAACGTTGCATTTCTTTTTTACATTTTTTATTTTTCCTGTCATTCAGCCAAAGGTTAAAAAAGTTTGTTGAGGATATTTATGAGAACTGAGCCAAGCCTATACAAGGAAATTACACTACCTTCAATCCAAAACTTTAAAGCATTAAATTTATGGATCATTTTTCTTATATGTTACTCAACTTTCTCATTCCTATTCAATATAAAACTTAGACTGATACTTAAATACCTCACATATAGACTACAACAACTTGAATCTTTGTCTCTAATAATTGGTTTCGTTGCTTCCATTATCCTTCTCCTTTTATTTCATCTCCATGACTTCGATTGTAACATTACCTTCAACTATATTACAATGAACTGATTGTTTAATATTTTCATTGTAATTTATGACTTAGTTGAAAATATGTAAAATTGTTAAATTATTATTTTTATTTGTATAATGGTTGTAATATATGAGATTGATATGACCAACAAATTATTAAAAAATTATTATATTAAATATTACAATATATTTTTGAATAATTTCCTTAAAAATATGTTTAATTTCATTTTAATAGTTAATAATTATGTTAGGATAATTGGGAAAAATTTAGAAACATGCATTATAGTATTAAAATTAAATATTATATAATATATAATTAATCGATTATTTGTATATTCAAACATAATCGTAATCAAATAATTCTTCACTTAAATAAAAATAAATCGTGATCATTATAAATGAAGCTACTCCAATTACAAACTATAGTCATATCATAGATAAACGATATTTACATATGCATGTAATTGGTTTTACAAGGTGACTATAAATGAGGTACAAAACTAAAGTTATTTTTAATTTAAATAGTGATATTACTTATAAATATAACTAACTTAGATGAAGATAAAGACAATGAGTGTATAATCGATTATATAGGATGTTGGTTACCTTAAATGTATGCTATCCAAGTTTGGAAAGAAGAAAATACAATATAAATATTTTATAAATATTATGATTGAAACCTAGCACATGTTCAACATAAAGGTTAATGCAAAAAATAATAGCTAGTTAACGAAGGCCTTGAGTCACGGGTATTCAACCTCACACGCTACTCACCGTCATGATTTAATTTTTGAAATGAATTTAAGAAAGATAAGGTTATTTGTTAGTTGTTAAAGAAGAAGCATGTGATTACTAGCATTAGTATTTGAGTAGAAAAAAAATGAGTAGTAAATTACTTATATTTACAATTTATTTAGGTTATTAAAATTAAAATAACAACAATTGATTCTATGATATAAAAGTAATGTTATGGAGTGAATTGAGTGGTTAATGAGTTTAATCACATTTTGGTGTATTTAAAATACTTGCATGTTAATTGACTTTAATTTGATTAACATGCTGAAATCAATTAATGGCAAAGACTATTAGAAGTTGAAAGAATGTTATAAATCAGTAATTCATAACTTTTGAATTGATAAATTATGTTTATTGAATTACAAGTGTTTAATAAACCATGTGATAAATTAGTTGGTAAATATAACAGAAAAAAAAAAGTATAACTACATAAATTTTATTATACAATTACAATATTTGTTTTTAAACAAAAATATATTTTGGTATAATTATAATATTAGATTTTTTTTAAATAGTTACATTTTTATTAAACTGTGTAGTATATATTTCTTTTAAATTGTGTATATGTTTTTTTTTTATTTGCACAAGTCATTTTATTAGATGACTTGATATAATGACCAGTAATCAAATTTAATTTTCATTTTATTTAGATTTTTTTTAATTAAAATAGTTCATTGAGTTTTTTTTATATTTTTCATGGTCTGTAATATTCATATAGGTTAATGAAACATTAGTTAATTTAATTTGTAATGTTATTTTTGTTTAACTTGAACTACACAAAAATTAGAAAGTAACTTAATAAATACTAAAAATAATAATTAGCTGTCTCAGTATATATATATATACTGCATATATATATATATATATATATATATATATATATATATATATATATATATATATATATATATATATAAAGAAGTTAAGAATAATAATGAAATGTTTTAAATATAAGATATAGTAAAGAAGAAAATTAAATAAGCTACAAGTTTGTTAGTTTGGTAAGAGTTTTTTTTTTTCCTTAAAAAGGTGTTTAAGTGGGTGAAGAGGAAAATGTGTATCTAGCTAATTTTCTTTTTTTCTAACTTCTAAAGGATGTAGGATTTTGACTATATTAAAATAATCTTAAAAAGTAATTTAAAATATAAAAAAACCTATAGTGTAAGGCATGGTAATTTAAAAAAATAAAAACAGAGCCACACGACTCCTCTGCACCTCTATTTTTCCTTTCTTTCTTTTCTCTCTCTCAATCAAGCTCTTTCTTTTTTTTTTTTAATTTTTCCACTCCATATTTTATCTATTTTAAAATCTCTGATCATATCTCGTACTAGTTAAGGAGTTAAAAATCATATATGATATTGTACAATTATATAAAATGGTGAAGTTTTATTAAAAAAATTATTGAGATTGAAATTGAAAGTGAATAAATAGATGAATGAAAATTGATGATGTATGATATAAACTGTATGTGATGCATAGACATAGTATTTTTAGGAAAAAAAATTTGTGCTAAAAAATAGGATGTGCATTGCCTAAGGATATGGTTTAACGATTGATATCGTAACTCTACTACTAATAGGAATCAAATAAATGAATATTACTAGGTAGTGAGAGTCTAAGGAGATTGATATGACTGAAACTGCAGCATGAAAAAGGGATGATCAAGACAGTTATATGGATTAACCCTGTCATATGAGATTAATGGTGATGAGATAAGACACACAAATCGAGGTAATATGACAGGTTGGGAGCTATTCAATGCACGAGTCTTCGGGAAGTATATTCAGTCTGTCTATATTATGTGATGTCTTGAGTTTGATGATAGATGTTGTCAATTGATTGTTATTTGTTAAATGATGTATACTTGTGATTATTTGAGATATTTTGAATTACTAGCTTACCCTTCCTTGTTTGTGGTGTGTGTTTGTTTCTACTGCGATAATTGTATTATACACAGGAGTAGTTAATATTACAGATGATACTGTTGAAGATTTGATAATTGTGTTGAAGATTTGATAATTGTGTTATACACCGGAACAATTAATATTGCAAATGGTACTGTTGAAGATTTAAAAGTTTTTAGAAAATGTAATTAGTTATGTTTTAATTTTCTTTAAAGAGAAAAATCTTTTGAAGTACAATATTAATATATGGTTGGTATATATATTATGCATTATGCTTTAATTTCTGCTTTGGATATATTAGATGTTAAAAATAATTTTAGGAGTGATAGATATAGTACTTGATTTGGAGAAAATTATTATTGACCTTGAAATACAAGAACAGTTGAAACAAAATTGAATTAAAATTTTCTAAAATTTAATTTAATTAATAAGTTATTTACTTTTATTTGATAACTCATATTCACCTCCTTGTTTAAGTCTCGTGTTTAAAAATTGTTCTACTTTTAGTTAGTATGTTTTATCATCCAACCTAAAATAGGAAGGTTTACCTGCTTAAATATAAATGCGAGTACTTTATGTGTCTAAAAATTTGTAGAGACCAGTCCGATATGTTAATTTTTTTTATCACTGTGTTAGTAACCTAGATAACAAATCAACAACAATAACAAAATATTATTAAATATATTGGGTCGTCACTCTCAAGTGTATAACTACTAAGTTTTCTAATACATTTAGAAAAGTCCTTCACCCTGTAAATATAAAAGTAAAAAATTATATATATCCACACATTTTTCTCTTAGTTCACCGGAACATTTTTAAAAAACAAAATTATAATAGAACTCAAATTCTAAAGTAATCATACTTATTTTTCATACTGTTAAAGATGTACGTTAAAATTTGTACCTATATTATTAAGTATTTCTCTTATATATAAAAATGATGTAGAATCTAGAATAACATAACCATGATCAAACGACTATTTCAATACTCATTTCCTCGTGAGATTGTCAAATTATTTTTGGCCTCTTTCAAAAGTTCATAGTAAGGCTTATTTATTCAATGTCTCTCCGACAACCTATGCCTTGAATGTCCAACCCGTGTCGCGTGTAGGGTCTTTAAACCTCAGCGGCACTCTCTGTGCCATAAAGGTTTAACAATTTCTTAATTGTTCGTTTCTATGCAGCATTTTGGTTTATCTCCACACTTTAATTTCCAATCCTGCTCGGCTGGACTGAACAATTTTCCGTAACTGTATTTCAAGGTTTGTAGTATGACAAGAAGATATGCATCATTCTCAAATACAGGATAAGATGTTTAAAAGATATTAATTTTCTTAAATATGCTTGAAAATAGAAAGAAACTACCGAAAATATCAAAGAAGAATGAGAAGACTTTCAAGAATACGATTCTGACATCACTTTCATTTTAAAATTCATGACATTTAAGTTTATTTTAAAATTTACGTTTATTTTAAAATTTTGAGAAATTAAGTGAGTGTCCTTTTTTATATATTATTTTATTTATTTATTTTTATTAAATATAGAACTAGATTCATATTTAAATACTTAAAAATATAAAATTTAAAAATTTTAATATTCTCGTTTTTACGAGTATTTTATGTTTGTGCGAATTTTAATCCTTTATTTTCTATGGGTATATTATTTTTCAACATTCAAACAGAAGTCGTTTGTTTATAACTTTTTAATAAAAAAGAATAAGAAAAAATAATAAAATATTTGTTTTTATTATAATAAACTAATATGCGCATTAATCTTAATCATATTTTAGTAAAATAAATCCGATTTTGATTTATTAAAACTATTTTATTTTTCAAATATTATTGAAAAAATCATGTTTTTAATCTTAAAACTGAGAGTGTTAAACAATTACTCTCTCTTTTTCGATAGTAAAATTGAGGTATTAAAATTTATCATCTAGGTATTGGGAAGTTTCAATTTTTTTTTTTCTTTTAAACATTTAACCCCCCAACTCTTCCCAACTCTTCTAACTAAATTCTTTAATATTTTGCTTGAGAACATAAAAGCTAACTCAGAATCAGATAATCTGCAACATGTCTTGGTCCAATGAAGGTTGAACCATGGATATCTTATTTTATAGTTGCAAACAAATACAAGGGATGAATTTGAACTCTTTGCATACAAAAGAAAGAAAGAGCAATTTAGACTAGAACATTATCCTTCACACATGTGGACGTGGCGTTTATTCAGTTGTTGTGACACAATGACACAGCCTTCAAATCAAATCTGAATTGAAATCTTCTTTGCATGCAAAAGGCTCAACAGCATCATGACACGTGAGGGCTTGTGTGAAGGACAAGCGTCCAGCACACGCCACATGTCATGTCAAGATAGTTCTTCATGTTTCTGTTTTTCTGAACCACGTGAACCAGATCAAGTGCACCGGAGGATTAATAGGATTTGCATTGTTCGAAATTCTAGGACTACCACACTGTCTCTTCCACAACCCATCCATCTCACCATAGAAAAAGCTATGCTTCACTCCATCAAACCGGTTTTAACCTATCAACACGTTTCACTCCCACGCTCTCTCTCTTCCAAGCTTTGTCGGGAAGCTTCTGCGGTTAGATTCTGCACAAAACCTGATAGTAACAGTAGTGATCATCAGATGGACAAGAGTCAAAAACCTAGTGAGAAAACTGAACATGGGTGAGTTCAAAACAACATGTCTCAATTTCATTCGTTACCATGTTTGATCCTACAACTCATTTCTAGTAATCTATATGGGTCGCATTTTATAATAACTAATGATCTTAAAAGTAACCATGTGATTAGATTAGACGATATTGTAAAAGTGAAAGATAATCATTGGATTCTTGATTCTGTATATACTGAAATGAGTTCATTATGATCAATGTTGTGAAGAGATGTGATGTCTCATTCGTTCGGGGAAGGGTACGCTACGAGGTCTGATGAAGAAGGGTTCGGCGGAATTTATGGTGGAAACCAATCCATGCCTAAGACTGAGACTGATAAGTTCATACACGAAAATCACCCAGGTTTAATTTCCCTATCACACAAGCACACAACACAAACATATACATATACATATATATACACATATATTATATATATGTAATTGCCTATTGTGTTTTGTTTGTCTTAATTACTGGCTTCTTTTGTTTGGTATGTACGTGCATGAAGCTTATGACAAGACGCAGGGAAGTGAGGTGAGGGAGAAGGAAAAAGCGAGGCATCAGTCCAGTCCAAACGCTTAATTAGGTTATCTATGAGTAGGGGTTTATCCGTGTAACATGTTATCTCGTTGTTGCTGATTTTTATTTTTATGCTCTTTTTGGATTTTAACTTGGAAATAAAATAGACTGTTGTATTATGTATTGCATTACATATTGTTGGTATCTTTGTGGTGCACGCATTGATTTTGTCAGTGACTGGGACTATTTATATCTCTCCAGAATGGAGCCTTTTGCAACACGATTTCTCAAACCATTCCCCCTCCTCACAAGAATCATCCTTTGCGGAAAATGTTAAAATATATATGTAAACAAATCATATGGCTAAATGTTTCTGTTATCTGATTTAAAAGTAAACAAAGCTCGTTTGACCTGTATATACATATCAGCTTCATTTTCAATTGTACTTGGAGCCTTCACGTATGTTGCATCATAATCTTTTTTTCTTCAGGCACACCAAGATTCCGTCAGATACGATCAAGAATTAGAGTTGGAGTGACTAATAAAGAGAGATTTTTAAACATTTCCTATATAAAATATGGAAGTTATTTAATCATTTTAATAAAAATTTATTTAATTATTTTTAATAAAACTTGATATGAATAATTAATGATATTATGAAGTTTCAATTTAACATTTAGATAATAAAATTTACTTTTTATACTTGTTAAAATTTAAAATTTACACTTGTTAACAATGTATTTGATATTTTTGTGTGTGCATATATATATAACTGTCTTAAAATTTTTAGACATTTTGTTTGTTCATAATAAAATTGGATTTTAGTTATAATATTTTAAAATATAATTTTAATATCGTTCTTTTTTCATATCTCAAGTGACTGAAATAGAGGGGAATAATCCAAGGATGAAAATGTTTTCTTCGTTCCATTAATTAAGTTAATTAGAGGGGCAGCTGGAAGATTGAGAATGACTGTTTTTTTGGAGAGGAGGAAGAAAATTGATGAAAATTTTACAATTACTCAAAATAAAATGAGAAATTAAAGAGATGAGTTTCTAGAAAAGCAGGAAGGGAGGGAAAGGGTGAAGAATATTGAGAAAAAATAAATAAAAGTGGTGTAAATTTGTGGATTTTAACAATGGAGGTAACGTACGTATGTGTAAAATATATATGCAGAGAGAGATGAATGGGACTAGATCAAATTTGCCCCCAGTATCTAGTAACGGGTCACAAGTATACTCTTTTCATTTGGTCGTTCTTTCTGAAACGGAGTTTGACCATAATTTATCTAAATGTCATAAGAATTGAGACATCTAGCGTTTCCAACGCTCCTTCTCTTCATCTGACTGCATATTTACATGTTAGATTGAAGAGTTTAAAAGTACTTTTGCTTCTTGTTTTCCATTTACATTGGAGATTGCAAATATTCGACTTAAACTCTAGACGATTTCTTCAATTTCTGTGTACTGCATCAATGACAATCAAGAGAAGCCGGTAAAATTTTAGGAGATCTGGGCATTCCGCAGCTAAATCCTTAAAATGCTACACGTGATTATAAGCCTCAGATTTTTGGTTCATGGATATGGCTCCAAATTGGTTCAAACAACTTGAGGAGAAGCAACGTTTTCGGGCTTAGAACAGTTGTGCATAACAGCTGTAACAAGTAGGAGACTGCCAACATGTTCGAACGAACATAAGAGTTTGGAAAGCCACTCTTTCCTTTTCCATCCAGTGATGTTTTGGATAAACAAACTTTGAATAAACACTAACTTGGAAATTTATAAACGTGGAGACGCGAATACGGTATATAGTGTAAATTCGAAAAAGGCTAGTCAAAAATACAGGCAGATTGTATTGCTATTATTCTTTGCTGCAAATACAGTGTTATGAATCAACATTGATGATGAATGCAACAATTATCATCAAAAATAAAATTTATTGCATTTTTTTTGTCATTTAACATTGAGTCGACAGGTCTAACCATCCATTAGCAAGGGTGTTATTAGACACCATCCATTAGCAAGGGTATTAATAGACACGAGCCTTGGGAGGGAATGATTCAACCTCATCATCCAACGTATTCAAATGCACCGGCCTGTAGTCCAACCGGACCTTCTCGTTCTCCCAGAATCTGCAAATGAATGCACACTTAGCTAACATGAAATTCATTGACACAATGTTTACTCCTCAATTGAATAAATAGTACAACTTAATCAAAAGCAGCTCCATGTTAGCCGACTCCACCCACTAAATCTTTTAGACTAGCTGGTTAATTGAAATCGAATCGGTTAATCAACCCTTAATGGACACATGGTGAAAACAATGATCCTTTTCATCTGTATTTCAAGCCGACAGCTCTTACTTGAAAGGACATGACAGGGAGTTGATCATCTCAGACCTCCATTATTAACTTGAAATAGTTGGTTTCTTGACAAATATCATGGTTATGGTCAGAATTAGGATTCAGTAATATAAACAAAATATCTCCCTCACATCAAATGATTGCTCTAAGGTTTCCAACTTCTCTAACATGTTGCAAAATACCAGATTCTTACATCTCCAAATTAACTGTCATTGAGTAAAAGATCACTATCAGAGACAATAGCAGTTAATTTGCCACCCAAATCAATTTCGGTTTCATCTCACCACTTGAAAATTTAAAGGTGATTACTAAGACCGCACTGATAAAAACTACAAGGTTACTGAAAAACTTCAAGCAAGGAGTCAAGGGTCAGTTCGAAGAAATACAAACACAAGATAATGACAATATCATCCCAGTCACAAGTTTGTTAACTTAATGAGCGACTTGGATGCTCCAAAGATGTACGAGAGTTGAGAGCACTCCAGCTCTTAAGAAACAAAAGACTCAAAGACAGAAAGAACATGCTCGGTTGAGGACCACTGAAGTGGATCTACCCCATTAGCATGTTTAGCTGCACGATTGCAGTTGCAACTTGCACCAAGCATTTCTAAGGGAGTTCTTACAGTTTTAAGATTAGTTATTACATAAAAATGATGGAATGAGGATTCAATTTCACCAACAAAATATAGCACAACCCATTTGACCACTTGATCAGTCTCAAATTAGTGTTTTTTTAGGCAATTAGCCCCTACTCTGGTTAAATCACACCAATGAAAAACAAACATAACAATGGAAGAGAGTCATCATTTCATTCCTACTCTACAAACGAAGCATAGGAACAAATATTACACTTCCATTTCATACCCACTCCCATTCCTTTCCATCAATTCAAATTACCTAAAAGGATCAACGTTCCCATTGGAATAAAAAAGTCAACTTCAACTTTACTACTCAAGTGCCTGTTTTTGTAAATAGAAAACCAAATAACTGTATGAAGCATGACTTACCCCACAGTGTGTTTCATCCAGTTCTCATCATCTCTAACCTGCAGAATCCAACAGAATATAGTTAAGTGAACTATTCATGTTGATGGCATGAAATTTGCATGAATGATAGAAAACTGACCTTGAAGTCTTCACGGGCATGAGCTCCTCTACTCTCTTTCCTAGCTTCAGCAGAGTACATTGTGATGCAAGCATTTATCAAAAGATTTTCCAACTCAATAGTCTCAATCAAGTCGGAGTTCCTGTGAATATATAGCAAAGAAACTTAGAAAATGAATATCCATGAAATATTAGGAGGACTATTCATCATTTGCTAAAATGGAATTACCATATTAAACTGCGGTCCTTGACCTTAACATCATGGAAGCTCTCCCACGTTTTATCAATTAATTGACAACCTGCAACGCAGCAGATAAGTTCATAATAAGGAGATAGTTAGGGATTAGCAAGAATTAAGCACACACCTAGTTAGGGGGAAAATAATTTGACAGGAGGATAAAATATGTATAACAAGAAGTAGAGTACCTTCTTCTAATGTTTCTTGTGTACGGAACACAGCAGCATTGCTTTGCATCACTCGTTGCATATTCAACCGAATTTTTGAAGTTGGCAATGAACCATTTGAATTTCTCAATTTGTCCAGCCATGCAATTGTTTTCTGACCAGCATCTTTCTCTAAAGGCTTTTGTTTCTCTCCTGCAAAATGGATGACAGACACTTTTATTATACTAATTTCAGTGTACACAATCTATTCCCAAACAGGAAAAGAATCATGCCTGGTCTATGGATTTCTGCAACTCTATTTGCACAAGCTCTACCAAAAACAACAATATCCAGAAGTGAATTTGCACCAAGCCTATTGGCACCATGGACTGATGCACAGGCTGTTTCCCCGGCAGCCATCAATCCAGGAATCACTGCATCTGGATTGTCACCTTTAATGGTAACCACCTGCATAACAAATAGCATTAATTAGATAATTACTTGGGATACAGCTCAAAATGAAATGACAATGTAAATATTTTGTTTTCAAAAACAAAACACAAACAATTATTATTTGTGATGAACAAGCTTTTATTCAAAACTGTACACGAGAAGAACTGAATAAAGGACAAAAGAATGCGGATTGGAGAAAAGTAAGCATAGAGCACTAATTTAAAAACAATCAATAGAAGTAAACAGTGTTAGAAAAAGGTGCAGTTCATGTTTTGAATATTAAAAGGGTTCACTCTTCACACGTTAAATGCATTTTCACTGGAATTAGGTCTTACGGACTAGCCCCCATTTACTTATGCCCCGGAAATAGTCCCCTGGGTCTACTTAGCGTCTAAGAGATTAAGGGAGAGGGGGTGGGACAGTTCAAGTGAAATGACTGATTGTACAGTGCTTCGGTTATGGCAGAACATCTCTCGACCCCTCCCTTTAAATTCAGCAATTATAGCATGATTAATTATCTTAGATTTTTCTTCTCTTTTGCATCAGTATATTTTTTAATCTTTCAATTGGAAGTCCCATTTCAAACTGCATGCATGACTATACCTCTCCATAATGGTTTGTGGGAATACCGCCCATGTTATAATGTACAGTTGGCAAAACAGGAATAGGTTCCTTTGTAACATCCACACCAGCAAAAATAGCAGCAGTTTCAGAGATTCCAGGAAGTCTCTCCTTGAGCACATCTGGGGGTAAGTGATTCAAGTGGAGATAGATATGATCTTTCAGGGGTCCTAAAAATAATTTCCAAAAGTTAATACAAGCTTACTTAAAAAGAAAGAAAACATCAAATTATCCAACTATAAATGAATATTTTCCAATTTCCAATATAATGAGTAGAGCGGACATGATTTTCATCCAACTCAGATGATTCATTCATTTGTAGGAATTATAAGTAAAATATAAATATAAGTCGAGAATTTGACCTAAAAGTTATACATCTTTAACCCTCATTTTCCTTAAGCCCACTAAGTAATAGCAACCAAACTTCATGTGTTAATATAAACTTTTTTATGAAGACATGGATATTTCAGTATAAGCCAACATACCTACACCACGACCTTCTCGAATCTCCATAGTCATTGCTCTTGAAACTACATCTCTTGATGCAAGATCCTTTGCAGTAGGGGCATATCGTTCCATAAATCGCTCACCCTCACTGTTCCTGAGAATTCCACCTTCACCACGAGAACCTAAAAGATCCAAAAATTAAAATCAGAAAATGGAAGCTTTCCAATTTCATTGGACAAGGTGCTTGTAAAGTGAAAACAAAGGCAACAACAAGTAGCAAATAAAACTTGAACTGCAGACCTTCTGTTATAAGGCAACCTGCTCCATATATACCCGTTGGGTGAAATTGTACAAACTCCAAATCCTGCATAATTTATGATATGCGTGCCAATGCGGAAAGAATGCCAAAAGACATCAAATTAATATGGAAAAGTAACCAAAAAGAAAAACACACCTCAAGAGGGATCCCAGCACGTGCAACCATGGCATTGCCATCTCCAGTACATGTGTGCGCTGAGGTTGCAGAAAAGTATGCTCTACCATAACCCTGAAGCATAACAGAAGATCTCACCTATCCTTCATTCATAAGTGAAATAAAATAAAAAAAATACTGTCCAACATAAGAAGGCTATGTTACCCCTGTAGCCAAAATTGTTGAAGCAGCTTGGAAACGATGTAGTGTTCCATCCTCCATATTCAAGGCAATTACTCCCTGGCAAGTGCCTACAAATCCAACATAGAAAATAGTAAACTTTATCATCAATCAAAACATACAAATTCCCCCCACCATTGTATACTAGTTTGTTAAAAAAATTAGAATTAAAATAGATAACATAATTACAGTCAGTAAACAAGTAATGTGAAGTACATGGGAAATTTGCTCATCAAGGCCATGAATGCTAAGACCTTCTTAGATTAATTGATTACAGATTAAGTGAAAGAAAGTTGTTTCTACGCAACTTACCATCATTATTCATTAAAAGATCCAATGCAAAATATTCCACAAAAAACTGGGTATTATGTCTCATAGCTTGACCATAGAGAGTGTGCAATAAAGCATGCCCAGTTCGATCAGCAGCACATGCACATCGGTAAGCTTGACCACCTGCATCATAGCAACAGAAGGATACCAATATTAAATCTCTTCTCAGAGAAGAAGGCTGACAATCAACACTAAATTCTGGAAATACCTTTTCCAAAGTTTAAGCTTTGACCACCAAATGCACGCTGATATATTTTTCCATCCTCTGTTCGTGAAAATGGTAAACCATAGTTCTCGAGCTCTATGACTGCTTTTGGTGCTTCCCTACACATATATTGGATGGCATCCTGATCACCTGTAGGCCATAGAGCTTGATTTAATTAAGAAACAAGAGGGAAATCATACTATTAGATAGAAAAATGACGATTTTATTTTCACATTGAGGTAGACAGGCACGGGGCTTATCTTATTCATTAGAGTTAAACTGATTTTAAGGCAAATGAATTTCTACAAGCAAGGATATTTATAGCAACGAACTCTTATAATTTATAATTCTTTTCGGCACACAGGGGATGCAAAATTTCAAAGATCGAGTTAGTTTATACCGAGCCAATCACTTCCCTTGACAGTGTCATACATGTGCCACCTCCAGTCATCTTCTGTCATGTTTCCCAAAGCAGCATTTATACCACCCTATACAGAATTTTACTCTCACAAATTAGTGTTGCCAGCATATTCAGGGAAGGGGGAGGCTTGATATGATAGTTTCAACAAAATATACTTTGGTGCTTCACCCAATACTTCTTATGTCATGACTTGTAACTAACTGTACAAGCACACAAGAACAAGATGCGAGGGGGACAATCTCAAAATGATTCTCTAAAAAAACACAAATGGCAGAGGAACGGTTAAATCATCATCCATCATTGATACGCACTAAACAATATATTATATTGCCAAGTTTAAATTGTAACGAATAGAAAATAAAATTAAACAAAAGAAGAATAAATTATGAAGATGGGAAACGGTAACAGTATCAAAGTGACCGCAGGCTGTAGTTAGGGGACACTTACAAATACATCACTGAGACATACCTAAAATTGATATCACAACCAAAGGAAGCTACAGTCACTTTCAACTAGTTGAATTCGTCAGGCAATAGCCCACGTACACATACACCATTTTTTAATAAATAAACTTCAATGAGAGAACCTTTACACATGGATACTAGTTACACTAAAGTATAACAGCAAAAGGACCCAATAGCGAAAACACAAAGCAGAACAAATAGGTACAATACCAATATAACTAATAAACAAACGAAAAAGGTGTTAGCAAAAAGCCCTCATACCTGAGCTGCAACCGTGTGTGAACGAGTGGGGAAGAGCTTGGTGATACAAGCAGTCTTGAACCCATGTTCTGAAAGTCCAATAGCAGCTCGCAATCCCGCGCCACCAGCACCTACGACAACAGCATCATAAGTATGGTCCACCACAGTGTACGAGGAGTTAACCCCACTCTGCACAGCACACAAAAAAGGATTCAGCTACAGTGAAACACCATCCGCATGTAAAAGATCCAATTTAAGAGATACACAAGGTCAAAACGAAAGGAAATAAATTGAAGTAAAAGAACCAGCGAAGCGATTGAGTGTTCAAGGGTTAAAAGAATAAACGGAAATGGTAAGATCTGTAGAAAGGAGTCTCATACGGAGAAGAATCTAGAAAGGTAAGATCTGTGAGCGTGATTGGAGGTGGATCTGGTGGTGGAGGCTGCTCCACGAAGTCCCCGTGCGACGCACCGCCACATTTCCGCCGCGCACTCTACTTCTTCGGGCTGAGTTGGTGTTGTCTCCGATTGAATACTGGAGATTCCGAGCTTTTGTGCGTGTGCCTCCCACCCTTACTCTTTCTTCTTTTCTCTGCTTTCGTCTCTCAAGCCGTCACAAAGGGAAAGTGAACGACGCTTCAATGGCGAACACGTGGGGCATACGCTTCATTGGATATATTTAATTAGCTTTCATTAAGCGGTAATTACATCATTATACTACAATTTTACTACCTCCAACCCTACACTTTGTGTAATAAATAGGATTTCTGGCTTAGATTTAAAAACTATCCATGAGTTGCTTTCTTAAGGATAATCTTACTACTTTTTGGGAGATTTCCTTAAACTTTTACTTCTTTAGGTGTTTTCTATTTTTGTTTTTTTAATTATTTGAAACGATCAACAATTTAAGAATATATCATAATAAATTTGTTCCTCGTAAACATATTATGTAATTAATATATTTAAAAATAAAAATTTACCATAATTTTAAGTTAAAAAAATAAATATTTATGATGTGTATTGCATAGGTAAAAGAGTGGTTTGTGGAAATGCGTTTTGCGGATATTATATAACAATTAAATTTTATGATAAATGATAAGTTTTCCAGGAAAAAAATTAATATGAAATAATACTAAAAATGGTTATTTTATCTATACTACAAAAAAAACATTTAATAAAATTTTAATAATTAAATTATTTTATAAGATGAATTAAATGTTTTTATCCATTAAGTTTAAACCTATTTCACAAATGCCTGATATCTTGGTTGCACGTTTATTTTAATTTTGTGTGACTTAAGATGTTAAATACATATTAAATAATCTACTCATAAATTTACTTGTTAAAAAAATCATTTAACCTAATTTTATAAGTCTTACCATTAACATCACATTTTTATTGCTATTGCTTAAAATAATATTTTTCATACTCCATATTTGTAGGTGATAAGAATATGTAAGCAGAATTTGGTGATTCATAAACTTCGGTCCAAGTGTAAAATTTTCGAGGACTGTGCATTCTGCACTCTCGTGAACTTCAACTGCACCACCAACAAGACTACACTACCCCTTCTTATATTTATATTTAACCTAAGTTCTCATTTATTCTCCCACATCTCTTCTTCCAACCTCCTACTGCACCCTTTCCAAAATATTTTCATCCATTTATGCTGCTGAAAGTACATTAATCACCAAAGTATACAGTTGCTGAAGAGGTAAATATTTACATTGTATTTTTCTCTCAGTAGTTCAGTATGTAATCTGATTTTCAGATTATAAATATATTCTAAAATGTACGGTGTATAATATAATGTATAATTATAGATTGTGGATTTTAAAATATATTTCTAAATTCAAAAATACGTTATGAATTGTAAAATCTATAAATATATTATAATTTTGTTTTTATTACTTCAGTATGTAATCTGATTTTCAGATTAAAAATATATTTTAAAATATACAGTTTATAATATATAATTATATATTGTGTATTTTGAAATATATTTCTAAACTTCAAAAATACATTATTAATTGCAAAATCTATAAATATATTATAGATTATACAATTCAAAAAATATATATTAATTTAAAAGAATTATTAATTATTTGTTATCGTTATTATTAGATATATGATCAGGATTAGATATGAATGTCATTTTAAATACAAGCTAATAAGAAATAAAATATCGTGTTATTACCATCTATTACAAGGAAGCACAGCTCAAATAGAATTTCCTAAAAACCTATTAATATGTTATTGTTATAGGTTATGTCTCCTAGTGTAGATTGTGGGAGGGTGATAATCAAGAGAATTTTAAACTGATCTCTTACAAAGACAAGTTAAATAAGTTTTAAATACCTCCTTTTAAAATTTAGATTTCCAATTTTAGATCATAATACTAAATTCTATATTTTAAAAAACATTTATTCGAGATTTTCATATCATAGGAGGGTGCCTTGAATTCTGTGAAGGTGCAGAATGCAAAATCCAATTTTGGAATTAGTAATGCTATCCATAATAGTATTTAGTAGCAAAGGCCCCCAATCAGAAAAGTAAGAGTTTTCCTCCCATTTTATTTGGCAACATTAAGAGCATTAACACAACCACATTGGTCAAATTGTTGTGGTTATATTAATTGACATTGATTCCAACATTCAGCATACACAAGAATTTTTTTTGCATGAGCATAGTATTTATAATTACTGGCTTGATAATAAAGAATACTCTTAATTTTCACAGAAACACATCTAATATTTTGTTAAATTCTGAAATTGACCTTGATGAAAAGACTGTGAAAATAAAAGAAAAATTAAGTATATATTTAAATAAATTTTTTGGCTTTCAAAATGATAAAATACATAATAATGAATCACCTTCATATTGGATTATGGAGATTCAATCAAGAATAGAAATTACATTACCCAATTGCATAATCTGAAAAGTAAATTTTGTTTCCCTCTATTTTAAATTGTACCATTTTAAAATACAAAAATATATTATGTTTGGACTATAGAATTTGATATTATAATTTCTATTTCAGAATGGGTTTTTTCACGGTGAAGCAAAAAAAATACATCAACAATTAATCAAAAGTTGAAGATAGTAAACTTAATTCTTATCAAACAAATGATTCACCTTTGAGGGAACAGAGAGAAAAATTATAATCATTAATTAATTACACCCTTTATAGATACTGAGTTCTACTCATCACCTCAACTTCTGTTTCAAAACTATTAATGACCAAGTAACTTCAATACCATCTCCTAGAAAACACTTAAATTTTCTATTATTTTAAGTTTTCCAATTCTTTTTTTTTAAATTGTAATTAACTACTTGCCCACTTTGGCATGGAACATGGTATTTTTGTGAGGTAAGCAAAAAGGAAAAGATGATCCAAATCCACTTTCCAATTATATCACTATTTTTCCATGAAATGAAAAATTTCCATGGAATCCAACAACTAAACATTTTTCTTTGAATAAATTTAACCATACAGGTAAAACTACTGATTTAATTCTCAATCAACACAATGTAACGAGTTTATGTTGCTTGTTGGTAAAAAAAATTGTTTTTTCAAATGTCAAAACTGGGACATGAAAATTAAGTGGACTGGATCCAATGTTTTAACTGGTTTGGGCCGTGTAAAAGGGGAAGGGCCTATCAAAAGCTCATTTTCATGTTTTACTTATTTTGATTAGTAGAGAAAACGAAAGATAAATTTGTTATTAAATAACAGATAGCAGGTTTAAGGAGAAATATTTTTCTGCAAAAAAAAATTATTTATCAAAAATCAATGAATAAAAAATTTAAACTCTAAAAATAAGTTAATCAAAACTCATTTTTGTCTGTACCAACTATTTTAGAGCTACATATACATGTGCAGGTATGACCAAAGGAAAACAAAAAAAGATAACCAGGTAAAAGTAGAGTGAAAATAAGAGCTGTTTAATTTAATAAAATTAGATTAAAAATATAAAAAATGTTATAAATAATGAAAATTATTTTCAAAAAAATTGTTTTAGTCATTAAAAACTCTAAAAAGAACGAAAAATTATGAGACATTCAGCCAATTTAATGACTGAAAAATGCATAATATTATTTGTTTTGACAAATTGTCATAAAATGTAGTTGTAACAGTTAAAAAATGGCAAAATAAGTTCTGTCGGTGTTTTTTTTTTTTTTATGGTAATACACGTTGAATTATTAAATATACACTGACTTTATTATTGAGACGTTGTTCAATTTTTATTTTCACATTTTTCATGTGAAAAATTATAAATTGTGAAAACTATTTTCTGTTCTTTCTCATTTATTGTATAGCAATCACACAAGTTTACTTTTATATTATTTATCTTTTTCTTTTCTTTTCTTATTCATTTTTTGTCATTTTACTTTTATATTATTGTTAGGGCTGTAGTTACTTGACTTTGGGAAAATTCTGAGAAAGAAATTAAGATAGGAAATATCATCACTTTTAATCTAAAATTTTAAAATATTAAGATTGGAAAAAAAAATTTGTTCCTCAATCTTTTTATTTCTATTTAAATTGGGACTTATCATTACACCTGGATATGTTGGAGGTGGATTGCCATATTGTTAGTGATAATGCTAATTCTTATAGATAATGTTAATTCTTAGTTAATCAAATACTTCTCATAAAAACAACAACAAAATAATCCATCTTCAATCAAATAATCGCCCAACAGAATAACTAACTTGCAACTAACATGTATATATATATATAAGAAACTAGGTAGTGGTGTATCTGTAATTTGATTCGTTATGGATTCCCGGGACCAGGAGGCGTTGGATTTGTCGGTGAGCCAAATATTTGTTTTGATTTGGAGCGAAGCAATGGTTGTTTTCTTCGTTGCATAATTATTGATGCTCATGCCCATCCACGTTGCTGTTGTTAGGTTCCATATTTTTCTAAACCTCATTATAATACAAATACTCTCAATCTTTTCTGCACTTCCTAACTATTTAGCCTCAAAGTTAGACGCACGAAACAGCCAATTTTTGGCTTTTTATATATAGTTGAAGAAGACGGTTGGTAGTGTCCTTAGTCCCAAGCCTCTTTCCCCTAAAACTTTTTCTAGGACTCTCAGAACTACGTATTTTCATTTTTCCAAGAATCCCCATTCGGATCCGTAATATTAACGTGCAGTTCCGTAGGCCACTGCTGCTGAAAAGAGAGGACGAAGATACATCACTGCGATCAGAAAGCGAAACTTAACCTAACAACAATCACGCTAAATGCCAAATATAACCTCACACCAACCCTCTCATTTACTCCTATTTACTATTAAGGCATGCAGATTCCTCCTATATTGCTAAATTTTAATTTCTTTCGTTCATTCATATATTTACAAATTTCACAACCACACAGCCCCGTCACCATCTACTCCACGCACTTTATCACTACCTAGTGTTTGAGTTTAAATTGTGCATGTATATCACTACCTGCTAGTGCTTTCCGTCAAGTCCTCATTATTTTTTTTTTCTTTCATCTTATTATTGGCCATTCATATATAAACACCTTGTTCCGTGTCAAGCGTTCATAAGACTTTTTTTCGCACCATAATGGTATTATCCCATGAAAATGATGTAGACCCAATAAGCTGCATATTTCAATTTTGCACCAAATTCATACAGGATTCATTTCTTCAGTCAGACATTCTATTAAAAAATTAAAAAACGCTGATTATTCTTTGCCCAATCAATGTTTTATGTTGTCTAATCAATATTTTAACTAATATATATATATATATATATATATATATATATATATATATATATATATATATATATATTTCATCAAGAAAAGAAAAGAAAGAAAGAAAAACCTTAGTTCCTACAACTTTCGTGGTAGCTGAGTCTGGATCGTGACTAAGCTCCACCAAGTAAATAATTTTATGGAAAGATTGGAATTGAGCATAAAAATAGAAGAGGGTTCATGAATGAAGCATCCATCCATGTGAATAATGAATAAACAAAATCTTGAAAAAGAAGGAAGAAAGGGTGAGTGCGAGACATTCCGAATGCTGGTGAATGGAGGAGCCTCAAGTGGGGTCTTCACCAATTATTCTTCAGATGTCTACTCAATTAATCACGTCACACCAAAGTCAGAGGGTGCAACTGGTTGCATGTTACGCACACACCTCTCGCATAAATTCACATTTTATTTTGGTACTAGTTTATGATTCATACCAGCACCCCGTTACAACATTTATAGCCGCTGTCCATCCAACAGCAAATGAATCTGCCTCCCAGATTGCAAACCTCATTCTTTGACTCAATACAAGGAAAAAAAGTAACGGATAAAACAATGGATAAAGTATATATATATGAAACCAATAAAAGAAAAAAAAACTCCCGGCATTAATGCGTCGTATCTTTCTCTGGTACTAATTTTAAAATTATTTAAAAAGGCCAATTTGCAAGGCGTGTGTGAAGATACAATAATGATAAACAACGTTGGATAGAAACGTGAATAACGTATTCCATAATTGTGTCCTGCACGGGTTGATGTTGGGGAAGTACGAAATGCGTTAGCGTAAAGGAAAGCAACAGAACGTAATGGTAAGATTTTTACAGAAAAGATAATTGGGATTATTAATTATATATGTAGTAAGAAAGGTTGGTAGATTACAATAGTTGGAAAATAAAATTAAAAAAAAAAGAATAAATATTGAGTGGTGGTGGGAGGGACATATAAAATGTACAATGTGGGAGGGTAGTAAAAATATAGTAGCGGCTAGAGAGAAGAGAAGGGAAGAAGTGGTCCTAATCCCTGTCTTTGTACAATTGTACTTAACATTTGTCTTCCCTTCCTAGGCCACAAAGAAACTCTTCCGTAGTTTTGAGTTTGGTTTGGATTGGAACGGGTAGGGTTGAACTGAGTTACATTTTTATATTGGGTGAACTAAGTAAGTTATTTGAATTGAAGGCTTAAATCAAAGAGTGGGCTTGGACTCTAATGGGTAGGCCCTTTGGGAAGTCCACAAAAGGGTAGGCAAAAGCTTGATCTGTTTCTTCCAATTCCCAATGGTAGTTCATGATGAGATGGTGGATGAAAACAGCCATTTCAAGCTTCGCTAACTCTGATCCCGCGCATAGCCGTGACCCTCCTCCGAACGGCAGAAAGTTATTGTTTGCTGTGCTCTTGCTCGGACAACTTCCTCGGCTGCCATTGTTCTGCACCACCAACATCATCAATCAATGTCCAATTAATACCAGAATTGCCAACACAATGAACGAACGAGTGATGTCAAAAACAAACATAAATCTGAGGAAATAATTTTAGATGGAATGGATCGCTTTCGTGACTTGGGAGTTGTATTTTATTATTATATTTGATTTGAGTTGAAATGAGAAAAGCAGAAATGCACGTGCAGGTGTGGGGCCCAGTTCCACATGGGCATTAATGATCTGGAAGCTCAGGACCTGGCCACACGTTCACAAAAGACCCATGCTCATCATCATCCATCGCATCCATGGGGACCCACCTCCGTACTGTTCACAACATCCACTTCGCTGATCATGACACTTCATCATCTCAATTCTCAACCCACCATCATCTCAAGAGACACCACCTTCCTATGATATGGATGCAGATGAGATGGATGGATGGATGAATGGTTGCATGCATGCATGGACCCACTTGATCCTCCCTTGTGCATGTAGGCCACACCCTTTGATTATTCGCCATTCCGGACAATCATTTCTTACCCCCCCTAACCATCACTAAACTCAAAAATAACCCTCATGCTGCCTACCCATAAAACTACCATATCTATATCTATATCTCTATATCTATATCTAGTATGTCCTACGTTTTATTCTTTACAAATAAATCATTCTCAAAAAACATAGACTCTAATGATTTCTTCAACAATCACCATACACATACACTCCTACTAGTTAATTAGTAATCTGAATCTTGACCTTCCAGTGAATGATTTGGTTAGGGGGACTACTATAGGTGATTAGGTTAGAACTTTAGAAGCATGTGCTTTGGTGATGAGTAATTATAAGGCTAGGTTTGGGAATTGGGAAGGAGGCGTTAATTAATTAGCTATAAGCTATAGGGTATATAGGTAGTTAGGAGTTAGGAGTTTGGACGAAGTCAACTAGAATGATCAAGGGATGACATGAAGCATTATCTTCTTTTTCTATTTTGTCAAACCGTACAAGGTGCGTACGTTATGTTCGGTCTGATTCAGAAGCGCCCAACGTAAAAACCTGTTTGTGTTCTGGAAAGGAAGATAACTCACGAAGCTAATTGGGCTACGACTAGAAACCACATGCAACTATTACGGGGTCACATTTTGGGCAAAATCCCCACCCCCAACTTCAACTAAATTTTGTTCTCACCACACCTTCAAGGAAAAAAAATGAGCCAGTGAGGCAGTGATTGCATGTGGGGATCCACCGCAAGGACCAATTCAAGTGCTTGGGGACCTCTGCTTATTTCCTTTTCCCTTTTCCTAATATATCTATTTTTTATACCAGGCATTGGCTTTTAAGAAAAAGAAGAAGATGAAGAAAAAAAATAAAGAAGAAAAGGGATGCACAATAATTATACAACGCGTGCTGTCCATAGTTATAAGTAGAACTGACCTGCCATCTCCATGGATTGAAGTGTTGAGGTTGGTCAAAAAGTGAAGGATCCAGATGCACGGCTGCAATCACCGGAAGGACTTTCCACCCACATGGAATGTCATAACCTTTCAAACACACACACCATTTTCAATTCGATTTCCGGCGACTTTAATTTCCCTTTACTATAACACCTAAACCATGCTTTTCTATCCTTCCTTTTCTTTTCCCACACCACAATTTTTCATCTTTCTACAAAACAAATATACAAATTCCACACCCTCCAAACATACCTTTATAGTTAACATCTTTCAGAGCCTTCCTGTGGAGAAACCTCACAACATTTCCCAACCTCAGTGTCTCGTTCACAACCTTCACAAAATATAACAAATAATTCATAAGTACACCACTTTATATCTAAGTGCTTTACTTAAATGTATATCTTTTTCTTCTTCCTTATGACTTTGTGTTATCAAAGTTACTTATAATGCTCTTCAGTTGTAATTAAACACTTTATATTATATGACCTCGTCATCCCATATAATATTTCTAACTAACATCCACTTACACAATGAGTAAATTCCATTCGTTTGTAATCTTCCCAAGTGAGTTCCACTTCCCCTGCTTGTTTCTTGGCTCTGGCAATTTCACTGTGCTCTTCCTATTTATTTTGCACAAAAATGAAAAAAAGCTGATTATCAGAAGTAAAATTTGGAGAGAAGTATGTGTTAGAAGGTGGACGGGGTGAGAAAAGTGTTAATAGATAATATTGGACGTGGCGTCATGGTTGTACTTGCTTACCCTTAACTGTTGCATAGCTTGAGGACAACCAGGCAAAAAGTAAATGGCTAGAGCTATGGCTACCGACGAAGTTTCATGGCCAGCGAAGAGCAAGCTGAGAATCAAGTCCAGAATCTGTTCCGTCGAGAGATTCGAGTGCTTCAAAACCCAGTTCAGAAGATCGTCTTCCTCCAAACTCTCGTTTCCCTCTTGGATTCTCTTCACTCTCTCTTCCATTTTCCCCTCTATGAACTTCAGTATGGTGGACCTAGACTGTGAAACATTGACAAACATCACAGGATTAAAAATTCACCGCTGCCAAATTAGAGAAAAAAAGAAACACAGTTTATTATTGTTGTTATCATTACCTTTAACGCCTTTCGGTATGCAGTTCCAGGTAGATTCAATGGCGCGGATACCACCCCTTTCATGAAAGTGACGTACTCTTTCTTTAGTTGCTCTGTCTCGATTTCCCCCGGATCCATGCTCATGATATGCTTAGCCATCAGATTGAAGGTGAACTGCGATTTGCACAAGCCAATTGAGAGTGACACAAATATGAAAACACCCCTTTTTTATGTGACTCGTGTGTGTTAAAGGTGAAACAAAAAGTACCTTCTTGGCTTCATCTTGGGCTGAGAATGTGCAATTTTGGTTCCAAGAGTTTAGAACCAAGAGGGTGTGTTTCTCCACCTCTTTCAAGAGGTGGGTTCTGAGCCTGGCGTGGCTTAGAAAGTTGAGTGATATAACCCGCATGTCTCTATGCATGTCGCCAACTAAGACCAACATGGACCATTTCCCAAGTATTCCACCAATGCTTCTGGGATAGCTGCATTCGAACAGTTTCCCTTCGTTCTGAAGAATGAACCTGTTGAGTCCTGCATCTGCTGACACTATTGCCGGCTCCCCAAATAGCTTCGACTTGTAAATTTTACCATACCTGAAAACAAACATTGGCATGTTCGTTAGAGTGGTAGAGTTCCTCTCTATCTAGATTGTGCGATTTTGTGTGTGCTGCTGTTGGTATAACAAGGACAATGAGATTTGAAACTTAGAACTAGTTACAAAAATATTCAAACTTTTCACTTTTAGACCGATTATACGAGCTTTGGTGGTGGTTAACTAATTAATTTACCTTGCTATGTGCTGCTCCATGAATTCCCCTATGGTGGTGGCAGAATAAGGCTTTAAATAGCCAATGGTTTCACCGAGGAATGGCCAGCCCATGTTACCTGGGGGAAGGTTGAGCCTGGGTTTGGTTTGGTTTCTTTTGAAAAGAATGAAGAAGATGAAGAAGATTGGGAGAAGAGCAAGAATGGACGAAGGAGAGTAGAAAGTTAGATGTGAGTCAGACATGGAGCTAGCCTGTCTGATTCTGATCTTTCTAATCTCTCTCTCTCTTTCTTTGTTGTGTGTGTTTTAAGCCAAAAAAAAATGTGACTACTTGGGTTGTGTTATGTTGGTGTTGTGTGTAGTTTCGGTTGCTATAAGAAAAGAAAAGAGAAAAACTAGAAAAGGTTTTGCATTTTATGGCGTAATAAAATGGGGAAAGGAGTGGAAATTGGAGCTAATGAAAGCGTGAAACCAATGGGGTGCTTTTATAAGCTTCTCTTCTGACTTTAAGCGAAAACAGCGGAAAGTAGGAACCAGCAAATTGGCTTTACACTTTGGAAAACAGTAGCTTTACAAATTTAATCTTGTTTATGCTTTAATTATATTTTCATTAACTCATCATTCTACTTTTTCTTTTTTTAAAGAAAAAAAATCTATGTGCTACCTTTCTTCTGTTCCATTATACTTTAGGCTAACCCACCCTACCAAGTACTAACCACTGTTGCTTTTGTTCTCTCCTATTCTGATTTTCGGAGAGACCTTCTTCCAGGCATGCAGGGATTAATCAATACTTTGTCTTTTCCTTTCTGCTTCCTTCTCACTCCCTCTTCTCTTCTTTCTTCTTTCTTCTTTTTCTTTCCCTTCTTTTCCAAACGCCTCGCTCAAGGGAAAGTTGAAAGTGATATCTTCTTCTGTTAACTTGTTAGGCAGAGAACATGCTCCTCTTTTTCAAATACAACCAATTTACAATATCTTTAATCTATTTTCTTTAAGCATTTTTAGACTGGTAAAAACGTGGTGCAAGATACAAAAGAGATATAGGAACAAATATCTCTACACTTCTTTTCTTTAGCTTTTTAGTAACATTGGTTTCAAAATAGCTTTTAAGTAGCCTAAAATTACCTTTGCAAATTATTTTTAAAATAAAAGAGAGAAAACCATTAGATACGTCTTCAAGCGAAAACCATTAGATACGTCTTTGGTGAATTATATTCAGTATTTTTTCTTGTTGTTTATTAAAATTTATTAATAATTTTATAGTATGAATAGTTTAACTAATAGCAAAATATGTTATTAACATTCTCTTATTCAAAAATTCACCCACAATTATCGAAAATGTCTTAGGCTCTGATTGGTTCTTCAGGTTTTATTTTAGGTGGTCGTTATTAGTTTTAATTGTTTTCGAAACAAAAAATAAATAAAATGTCTTGGTAATAAGTGGATCCACTGTTTACATAATTAAATTAACTGTTTATTTAAAATCATATAGAAACGCATTAAAAATTATAGGAGATTATATATTTTCAATCCCAATAAAAAAAATATTTCTTTACTTCTCTCTGTTACAAAATGAAAATTAAAAGTAAAAATCATGTCATATGTAATTTTAATATAACAGAATCTATAAAAGAAATTCTTATTCAACTTTCAAGGCAAAAACCTATTTAAAACAATTATTGTTGATCGTGTGATCATCGAGAGACGCAAGATGAAGGTTTTAGTCACAAAATTATATATGAATATAGTATTAATTTAAGTATTACCAGTCGATAAAACAAATAATAACTAATTTAAAACGAAGAAGTGTTTAAGAAAAATAGTTATCCAAAACATAAATGTGAAAACCATTCAGGTATTTTTATGAAAATTTCAAAATTTCAAGTGTTCTATGCTATATATTTTTTGCATAATGCAAAAAATTATATTTCTCGTTTCTTAAAAATATTTTCATGAAGCACATATGCGCGCGTATGAATCTACACCCACAAATCTCCTGATGAAGTTTGCAATGCGGACAAAAAAGAATTACTTTATATTGTTATTTTAATCTCATGAATAAATAATCTACACATGATTTGGAATCGAAACATCACATATAAAAATCGTTAATATGTAAATTACAAAAGTAAATATTTAAATGAAATAATAATAATAATAAAAATATGAAACTATATTTATTTTTAAATTTTATAAAATGTGATTCATACACTAATCTTTACATGAAAACATACTAATCTATAATTAATAAAATATAATAATAGCTAAAATAAAAACGTAAAATAATCATATCAATAGTACATTAAATAAACTAAATTTGTAAAAAGCTAAAAGGTTTTTAAATTTAAATATATATCACACAAGTATACAAATCATTAACATATTAATAATTTCAAAAATTAAGTATATTATACTTATTTTGTTTTAATTATTTAAAACTTGTTAACCAATCTAATCCCTGCATCGCCCAAATGTCTATTTAAGTAAAATTACTACGATATTATTACATTCGATTGAATGATTGGATGGATTTGTTCGTGAACCAAATCACCCACTAATCCAAGTAGTTAATTTCTTGATTTGTTAGCCTGTTAGATCTGTATTTAAATCCTAAATAAATTGGATTAAATTGAATCAGATTAGCCAAATTGAAATAAATAGAATGAAATAGTATAAAGATATATCTGGACATTTGTTTTCATAAAATCTTATAGAAAAAATAATAAAATAAATGTTAAAGCATATCCTTCGTTAAAATTATATTTTTTATTCATATAAAACAATTTTTACTAATTAACTCATGAAAAAAAAATTCGAAAAAAAATTCTAGAAGAATGCGGTCAAAGGCGTCTCAAATGCAAAATTATTACAAAAAAACATACTTGTTTTTTAACGGTAACGAAACCCCGTCAATGATTACATCAATAACATTGCTTTTCATACTATTGAAATAAAAAAACATCGGTTTGCACGCTGTCCGTAATATATTCATGATTATATGTTTAGTTGTTTTTTTGTTACTTTTTTTATTCATACGTGATATGTTTATTTTTTATTCAATCCCTGACATTATTAATTATATTGTTCATTAAAGTTTTTCTTAAAATGAATACTTGTGTATTGAATTATGTTTTAAAAAATAAGTCCCCCTTTCAATAATTGAAGAATTAAATTTGTATCTCCCTCTAAAGAAAAAGAGGTTGAATTCCTATAACTTGTGACGGGTCAAGTATACTTGTAAACACGTGGCTAACTAACTAACTATATATATTCATAGCTCATATTGATTAAAATTAAAAAAAAAATGCTCAAGCATTTAATAACAAAGGTTTCCTTTTTAGTTAAGGATTAAATTTGGATAATCTGTGGTGCACACTACACTCGCGGATAAAGTATAATACTATTCTAAAACATAGTTTATTAAGAGAGTAAAAATTTTGAACTTGTAGAGAAAAAAAATCTAAACTAAAATTGATTTATATCTAGACTAATTTATACACGTAAAGTAAATTTCATGTTGTTCTATTTTAGAAAATCTTCTTGAAAAACTCATGAAGGACTATGCTTATGAGTACGTAAGATTGTATAAGTTTGGATATATAGTGGTGATGTAACATACTAAAATTGGATGTATTATAATATGTGAAATTTGTAGTTGATAAAAGAATATGATAATATAAACATAATTAAAGACATGATTTTGGTATTAATAATTTGATTTGGTGGGTAAAAAGATACTAATGGAGAAGAATTGAACATAGTAATTTGAGTACTAGTGTGAGTGAGTGGTAGAAAGAAAGTGAGTGGATGGTGTAAACAGCAGGAGTGACGGGCTTAATGATATGTCGGCGTGGTGAATGAATTTGGATCTGCATGTAACATAGTAGTAACATGGTACTAACATAGTTTTAACATATAAAATATAATTTGATGGGCACCAGTGGAACCCACACAAAATAATTCAGTTGGGAATGTGATAGAGTCCTAGCCTGCTAACTTAACTAGTGTTTCATTCTCATTGCATCGCAAGGTACCTACTTGCTCACAACATCGTTATCAATGTCTATTTTTAACTGTTCATCTTTTTAATCAATAATTTAAATTATTTACATTCTCTTTTATTAACAGCTAAACTAAATAAAGCTAAAATATGCATTCAAACAAAATAAATACTAATCATATAATTAAGTACGTTATATTGTAATATGAAATTAGTCAGTGAAAAGAAATTTGTACATGAAATTAAGTATTTTTTCTATAAGACTAAAGATATGTCACCGATCAATTTGACTTGTTTAATTTAGTTTTACATTGGTTATTTCAATTATATATAGAAAATTTCCCCCAGTCCTATATATATATATATATATATATATATAATATGAATTTAAAGTTTTTTCAGTTTACTATATGTTGTGTTTTGTTTTATACCAATGATGATTCGGTTATGCGTGTTTAGAATTTTATTGTAGTTTTATATAATGAATTTAACTTTTGTTAACTTGTATTGTGTGTTGGGCTTTATTTTATATAGCTATGATGATACTGAGTTTATAAATGACCAGATGATAATATGTGTACGTACTTTTGGGAAACAGCATAGAAATTGTTCATTTAATTTTTTTAAGACTTATTATATATATGTATATATATATATATATATATATTAAATTTAGATGATTTTATACACTTATGTTACATGTATTTGGATAATAATAATTATATATGTATATATTTATTTATTGGATGTTTATGTTTTGCAATTTCATA
>Ga0209700_100147_pt1 | contig 107879 bp, 46 predicted proteins | sample SiratroredBW_FD_187528 | JGI IMG/M metagenome (GOLD analysis project Ga0209700, IMG submission 187528) | Root nodule microbial communities of legume samples collected from California, USA - Siratro red BW (SPAdes) (version 2) | ecosystem: Host-associated > Plants > Roots > Nodule | place: USA...
TATATATATAATTTAGACTTACCTGAAAAAAGAAGTTCATATCTCTATTTGAATTCTTGCTCTATAGTTACTTTCACTCAAACAAGCACTTAATGTGTTGAAAGTATTCATTCTTTATGATGCTTTTTTATTTTGATGACATTTTCTATATTTTGTTGTTTTATTTGATGCTGTAATCCTTTATGACCATTTGTCCAAATAAAACAAGACAATATAAAAAACATCAAAATAACAAGCCCTTACTCAGAAATAATTTCTAAAGGGAAACATTGTTGATTAGGAAAGCCATTTTTTGACGGACTCGCAAGTCTTCCAATGTGATAATTTTATTAAGATGTAATTATTTATTTGTACATAGAATCAACTCAATAATTAAACTTTTAACAAAGTTTCCATAAACTAGGTGCCATGTTGGTAATAGTTAATTGCCAATTATTGACTTGATCAAAACAACTTGTTCTTCTTCATTGATCACATTCAATTACAATTTATATATAAAGTTATCTATGGGTAGATATACAACCATCTAGCAACCTCTGATTCCTCATCAAAAAGAAGTATTTTTCTCTCATGTTTCATGCATTCTGTTTTATATTTGTCCACTTCATTTCTATCTTTACATTGAAGCCGCTGTGGCTTAGCACAAACATGATTGTGTTTGCATCAGGCAACCAATCAGTTAGCACTGCTCAAATTCAAAGAATCCATATCCAGTGATCCTTGTGGAGTTTTGCCATCTTGGAATAGTTCTACTCACTTTTGTAATTGGGATGGAATCACATGCAATTCCATGCATAAAAGAGTTACAAAGTTAGACTTAGAGGCATTGCTATCTTTTCAATTTTTTCTTTTAAAAATTCAAGTGAGTCTAAATATCATATTAAGTAAAATTAAAAATGTTAAACATTATATAAGAAAAAAAAAATTTACAAATCTAATCTCTTAAAGTTTTAAATTAAATATAACGTCATTTTCTCATGTGAATTTGGTTCTTGTTTCATCCTGATTTGATATCCGGGTGTTGGCTCTAGTTCATTTATCAATGGGTATTAATAACTTAGAGGGAGAAGTTCCACACAAATTGTGTCACCTAAAAGACTTGGAACAGGTATTTGTATCTATCAACAATTTGAGTGGAACATTTCCTTCTTGCTTTTACAACATCTCATCTCTGATTGTGATCTCAGATACAGAAAATCAGTTTAATGGATCTCTTCCACCAACCATGTTCCATACCCTCCCCAATCTCCAACAATTCTATATTGCTCTAAATCAAGCCTCAGGTTCAATCCCACCTTCCATTACAAATGCATCTATCCTTTCATTACTTGAGATAGGTGCAAATCAATTCACAGGACAAGTTCCAGCTTTGGAAAAGCTACGAGATCTTTTTTATCTAGGTTTGTCTCAAAACAATCTAGGTGACAATTCAACTAATGATTTGATTTTTTTTAAATCACTGACAAATTTTAGCAGTTTGCAAATGTTGAATATATCTGACAACAGTTTTGGAGGTCAATTGCCAAATTCTTTAGCCAATTTGTCCACCCAACTCAACCAGTAGTATCTTGGAGGTAATCAGATATCAGGAGATATTCCTACAGCACAATGGGAAATCTAATTGGCTTGACTCAATTGATGATGGGATATAATCACTTCAGTGGGATTATTCCATCAACTTTTGGAAAGTTTCAAAAAATGCAAAAGTTAGTCTTAAGTGCAAACCAGTTGTCAGGACATATAGGAGAATTTGTTGGCAACCTTAGTCAATTGTTTTTTTTGGATATGAGAACAAATATGTTAGAAGGACATATACCTTCGAGTATAGGAAATTGCCGAAAGTTACAACATCTAGGTCTTTCACAAAACAAGTTTACAGGAACCATACCTTTAGAGATCTTTAATATTTCCTCTTTGACAAACTTGTTGAAATTGTCACAAAATTCATTGAGTGGCAGCATACCAAAAGAAGTGTGAAAGCTAAAAAATGTTTATTATCTAGATGTGTCTGAGAATCATTTGTCTGGTCACATTCCTGAAACTATTGGAGAATGCATAACATTGGAGTACCTCTATTTGCAAGGAAATTCTTTTCATACCAAAGCCGACACAATGGAACTGATGGGTTCTCAGAAACAAATTTGATTGGCTCTGGAAATTTTAGCTCTGTCTATAAAGGAACTCTTGAGTTCGAAGACAAAGTTGTTGGGACCCTTTTATTGGAAATGTTTACTAAAAAGAAGACCCACGGAAGAAATCTTTAAAAATGGTCAAAATTTGCATGAATTTGTGAAAAATTCATTGCTTGATAATCTCTTACAAAGCATGAAGGAGCAACAATAGAAGAGGAGAACAGTCAAAATCTAACTGCAGTTGATGAAAAGTACTTAGTTTCACTCTTTAAGATTGGACTTGCTTGCTCAATGGAATCACCCAAAGAAAGAATGGATATTATGGAGGTCACTAAAGAACTAAGCAAAATCAGAAAAGCATGGTATGATTCTCTTTGTATTAATAGAAAAAAAAAATGTCATTATGTGTTATTATGCCAAATATTAATAATGGTTCCATTCCTAATAATATTGTTGTCTCGATCTTTAATGGCGATTACAGGTGCGGAGGCATTGAGAGTGAGAGTAGAATGCTCAGTGACAACAACCAGCAGAAAAGAGAGTAAGTCACAAATGAAAATGAAACTCAATTAATACAAAAATCAATGTTGTAATACAAAACATCAATATTGTATATGATTAAAGGGCTCATATAATATGAAATTATGTTAATATAGGAATATTTGTGATTCAATTTAATTTATACGAAACTAGAACTTTTTCATGAATTTCAGGTTCTAGTAGTACGTGTAGATATCTATTCTTTAAATGATAGCTTTTAACAGCATAACATTTTAAAAATTTACTGCTTCCACCCTAAGACCATATCAAACTTTCCGTTCTCACTTCAGCAAATGTTTTTCATTGTACTTTAAATTTATTGATATTAAAAGAAGGTTTACTAATTTCGTTCTTATAATCACAAAAAATATATTATTTTAATATCCTTTAGTTCTTGCTTATATTATTTTAATTGTTTTTAGACTTTTAGTCCTAAAATAACTTAAAATAATATATTTTTATATAAAGTATATTGCTTCGTAATACCATCAGAGTATTTTTCTCAAATCGGTGCAACTTGTTTTTAAATTTATATAAATATATTTTTTTTAAATTAAAAAATGGGTAAGTCTTATTTGGATGAGAAGAGACTTTCACACTATTTAAAGTCATCTTAAAAGTTTAAGGACTTTAGTGTTATTGTTTAATATTAATAGAGAAATCTTTTGAATACAACATGACTTGATTATTATTAATTTTTTTTATTGAGGTCATGTAGGAGATATGACTATAGTTCAACAGTTTTTTTTTTATTTATATTAAGGTCGTGCAGGAGTAACTTTTGTAAAACAATTTTTTATTTATATTAAAATCATGTTTTTCTATTCAAACACTGAAAGGATACATGATTTCAATATAAATAAAGAAATTTTACTAAATTAAAGTCACACCATTCCGGTGAAATTATGTTCAAACAGTGAAGAGTACATGACTTCAATATAAATAAAGAAATTTTACTAAATTAAAGTCACACCACTCCAATGAAGTTATGTTATTTCTATGCAACTTTAATATAAATAAAAAAAAATATTAAGACTAATCAAATTCATGTTGCTCCCACACGACTTCTTCATTAACACTAAAGTGAGTCCTAAAACAATTTCACTCAAGTATTGCCACAATCGTGCTTTGGTAACATGATTTCTTCATAGTGAAGTTATGCATATAAACATGATTACTCATATTCGTAACTTTTTAAAAATTTGCCATTTTTGTAAATTCGAAAGAAAAATACCCTAATTTCGTAAATAAATCAAGTATTGAGATCTATTAGAATATATGAATATGATAGAAATCAATAAGTTCATATCAAGGAAACTTATGATAGCATTACAAGAAAAAAGCTATTTAGAGACCAATATTTAGCTACCAAATAAAATGATTGCTAATTATGGTCAAAATAGTCACCAAATTAAATTTTGGTTGCTAAATAACTACAAAATAGAAGTAATGATTGAATTTAGTGATTAATTAAGTCAAATAATTGATATCTAACATTAGATACCAAAATTTTAGTGACCTATGTCATTAGATTCTAAATTGGTATCTAATTAAGTTAGAGACTAATTTAGAATCTAATGAAGGTCACTAAAACCTTGGTAGCTAATGTTAGATATAAAACCTTGGTAGCTAATGTTAGATATAAATTATTTGACTTAATTGATCACTAAATTTAATCATTACTTCTATTTTGTAGTTATTTAGCAACCAAAATCTAATTTTAGTGACTATTCTGGTTACAATTAGTAACCATTTCATTTGATAGCTAAAAATTGGTCTCTAAACAACCTTTTTCTTATAGTGTAGATGAACAAAAACAAAGGCTTTTACTCTTAAGATTCTCAACCCCTTTACATAGGTAGAGTTAAGAGTACTTCAAAATACATGTGTTCAAAGGCAACAAGGAAATGTGAGACACTCCTATGATACACATGACTAATTTTTAATAAAATGATTTCCTTTTTCAAATTCTCAAAGTTTGTGTTTAGAACTTCAAGGTTATGTTTCATATTCTTATTTTCTTCACACGATACTTTGTGTTCTTTAGAAAGCTTGAGGTTTTCATTGAAAATGTCATAAGACGATGCATGTGTTTTCTTATGTCTCTCAAGCTATTTTTAGGCATTTAGGAAATTCTTTTTCTTAGATTTGAAAGCTTCACTTCCTCTAGATGTATTTGATATAACTTCATAATAAGCTTGTGTAACTGAATGAATATTATTAAAATCTATCTCTTCATCTGAGTTGCCAGACATTGTGAAGTAGGAAGTTGTGTCTACCATAAAGCTTAAGCTCAACAAATCTAGATCCTCCCATGTTGACATGAAACTTTTCTTCTTGTCTTTTTTCATCTATGAGGATAGTTTGCTATGAACTGTCCTGACTTCTTGCAAACATAGCATACCACCTTCTCTTTTAGATCTTTTTGGTTTCAGAGTATGAATTTCTTTTCTCCCTTGATAGGGATAAATGGTTAGAGGTTTGTCCTTTGCTCTCCATAGAGTCTGTAGCAGGATTGTGCCTCTTGTTTTGTTAGGAAATAACCCTAATGATTATCTCTAATACTAATTATTAGCACAATTGACACTAGAAGGATGAACTGTATAGAACTTAAAACTATTTTTGCAAAAAGACTAAACTAGATCATCTAGCATGCAAGGAATACAAATAACACAAAGAAACTTTATATTGGTCACCCAAACTCGGGAACAACTTTTAGTTCTCCCTTAAGCTAACTATTTAAGAGGTTTAACTAATCAAATATATTGATTACAATAAGTACACTAATCATTCCCAAGTACAATGAGTACACAAAATACTTTTAGTCATAACAAATATACAAATCATTCTTAGTTATACAAGACACAAACTACTCTTGATTATAATGAGTACAAAAATTATTTTTGATTATAGAATCTTAATTTCCATCCGAGATTAAAACCTCACAAAAAGAATAATTTAAGCCGGGATAACTTCATGTGGTGAAGAATCACAAGATTTTCATAACCCACGAAGAAGGCTTAATACCTAATAAGTACTAAAAGATTGGAAAAAAATTATGTAGTTATTATATTCTTCTTTGATTCCTTTATATAAGCTTCTTAAAATTGTTGTTGATGCATCTCTTTTACTGAATATATGATATTTGCTTGATCTTTCCATTTGCATGAAATCTTCTATCCATCCCTTGATATATACTTATACTAGAAACTTAATATAAAAAGTCTTGATCTTGTATACGTCTCGTGCTTTTGAATATACTTTGACAAGGAAACAATTGAAATAAAAATATCATATACTTTGATATTTATATAGATTATTTCATTATCATTTGTAATAAAAACTATCTCTACTTAATTTCTAATATTGAAAATATGAATTATTATATTTAAAACAAATTTTAGTTAAATATATTTTAAAAAAATATTTATTGTTTCAGCTTGTTTCTTTAAGACAAAACTTAAACAAAGTTTAAGCACATACATAAAAATATAATAGACGATTATACAAATAAATATTTTATTATTCTTCAACTAACATAAAATACACATTAGCATATATATCATTCAGTGTTAATAATCTTTTTCTCGTCAAAACCCTAAAAAGGGTTTACTAAAATTAGATATATGCTACATAGAAGCTAACGTGTTTAGGTTCTCAAAATATCAATTTAAACATTTTTTAAGATGAGTATTTTTTTTAAGTAAATATTTAATTTAACTCTTAATTTTATTTTATTTTTAACTTGGTTTTAATTTCCATGTTGATTTGACTTATAGTTAAAAAAATATCTTTCTCAACTAAGTCAGATGAATCTAACTTTATCTTTATATTTTATTTTTTAACCTATTTCTTCTAATTATTTTTCTTGTATTTGTAAATTAAATTTTAATATTAAAAAAATAATTAAGATTATTTAGCTGTTGAGATTTTTGATCATTTTTAGTTAGTCTAAATCTAAATTATTTTCTCTTTTATTAATTTTGTATTTATAATTTTTTTTCCAACGTTTTTAAAGTCAAAATTGCAACTGATTATTATTTTACCAAATTTCTGAATATTAGCTCACATACTTAATTATGTGATTTGGTTAGATATTTTAAATTTACTGTTGAAATATCGACTTAATAGTATATAATTCTCAGATTTGATCAAATATTTCAGATTTATTACTGAAATATTGAATTAATTAAACAAAGAAAAAAAGTTATTTATTAGTAATTTAATTTTCACTCACCTTAAAAATTTGGCTGGATGAAACCCAGAAAATATAAACCACCTCCTTATGCTAAACGGAACCCCACTAGGCCAATATGCACACGCTCTAGGCCATGAGGGAAAAAAAATTTATATAATTGGAAACAATATAGTCCGAACTATATATTTTACATTAAAATAATACCATCTCATGAAAATAAATAACTTTGTAAGAATCTTAAAAATATATTTGTGATCACCATTAACCGTGCCACATAACTTTTATTAATTAGAGAGATTTTGAAACTATGTAAAAAATTATTTTAATTATTACAAAATAGAATTGTTTGAAAGATGGTAAATATAAAAAAAAAATTATCCCTTTAAATAAATTTTAAAATATAGTTTATATTACTATAAACATTTGTATATAATAAACTTAAATCATGGCATAATTTTTATATACTTAAAGTAAATCCAATTAAATGAGTCATAATGAAGATCTTAAAAAGCTGAAGCGGGTATCTTTTTTAGGTCTGCAAAACCCATTCAACCCAAAACAGTTACAAAAATGTAACCGCCACACGTCAAAAGCAGTTGTTGCGCGTACAACACACGCCTTTTACAGCGCTTGGAAGAAACAAACTTTCCCTTCTCTTCTCCCTTGATTGCTACTATTTAACGCTCTCTTCCCCCTTTTATATAAACACCCACCACTGCTCTTCAAAGCCTCAGAAACCAAGGGTTGGTGGGTGCCTCGCCTTACGCCACCGAAGTAATTCTTGGCATTCCGGCACAATGGCCTCCAGCGCTGCCGCAGACGGGCTCTTCCGGCCGATCTACGAGGGCTGTATCACCGCCTACGACAACGACGTGGAGCGCCGCCCCTACCACCGCAACTGCAGCTGCGCGCTCCACAGCAAGTCGCGCGGCAAAGCGTGCTCGCACAAGATGCCGCGCTGCAACAGCGTCTCCTATCCGATGAGGCGGGCCTGGAGCGAAGGGAGCTTGGTCTTGTCGGCCTCCGCGCATTCCTCCCCCTCCTCCTCCCCCGCCGCGCCCAGGCCTCAACAAGACGAAGAGGGGCATAGTCACAAATTAGAGGTTTTATTTGAAATGTAATGTAACCATTAACCACCCTCTTTTTGGTAAAAACTCTTATTTTTTTCTTTTGTTTCCCCTTTTCAGTTTTGAATAATTTGGGTCCGGTTCGGTTGAGTTCTTGGTATGAAATTGATTTGCCTAAGGTTGTGGTGGGTTCGTATTGATTCATACGCCATTTTGGTTCTGAATCCACGACCAAGCTTCCTGTAATGAAGCTAATTATTTTTTATTATATATTAATCTTTTAGTGTATATGTACAAATTTTCCTTCCTCTCTTGATTACTTGTTCGCAAGCATTTTTTTTTTTTATCAGAATTTGGGCAATCTGAATGTGGTTTACACTTGAATGCAAATCGTGATTCAAGAAGGGATCTTGCGGTGGTTTCTTATGTGATTAATGAAAAAAATATTAGGTTAATGCGGAGGATTGACGTGATTAAATTAGTAATTTTACATACATAAAATTTTAATGAATATATAAAAGAATATATTAGATATTTAGGGAATAAAGAAGCGGCTAGTTAATGCACGTAATTTGTGAAGAATAGGTGGGAAGTTGGGAGCTGGCAACACACCCAGTCACAGCTAATTAAATTGTCTTTCCAGAACTTAAGGATGAATAATTAAGGAATCTCCACCTGTTTTGGGACCTGACCCACATGGGACGGTTGGGAAGGACTGTTCCCATGCACCTCAGATGAGGACATATGTGTGTCCATGGACAAAAATGGAACATGATGTACTCTACCAAGAAACAACCAAATTACTCCATTTGGTACTCAAATCTTGTATACTGGTCAAACATCCAGAAAATTTTTGCTAGATTCAATGAATTTCAGATATTTATTATTAAATGAATAAATGCTTAACAATTAGGTGTTTATAGATGGGGTTGTCTCTCTTACTTTGATCACTCCTAAATTTTACACATGTATTGATCTTTATTATTAACTAAATATATTTTTATTTTGTTCTGAAATATTTGACATTTTCATAAGACTTCGTATTAGAGTATTGTGATTTTTATTATGTTATGTTTATTTTGGGATCGTGTTATATATTTTTATATCTTAAATTAATTTGAATAAATTATTTTATATTTTTTACATCTTAAATTAATTTGAACAAATTTGTTATAATTTGATTTATTAACGAATTTAACATTTAAAAAATATAACTTTTAATAATAAACTGAATATTTTTCAAAATCTTAAATTAATTAGTCTGATTAAGAAAAGTTAACCTAAACCTTAAACATAAAGAAATGTATAAACTCAAAACATCGATAACCCAATCCCATCTTGATACTTAAATTTTGTCCTAATACTATTCAACCTACCCGCTAAACACCTATATTACCAATATAGATTTAAACTGAATGAATTAGAAAAGATTAATAAAAAAATGAATTGAATAAATATATGAATTGGTCCTTAAAAATATATGAGATGGTGAATAAGTTTCTTATTGAATCTTAGTATTAAAATTTAAAGTAAATTAATCATTTGAAAAGTTTATTTCATTCTATAAGTCTTTTTATGTACATATCATGTATACATATATATGATATTTTATTAGTAGATATGAACTTAAAATTTAAATTATATTAATTTTATAGATAAATTTAAATATCTATTCAAAGCATTCAAAAAGTATTATTAGAATATAGACTAATATATGAACAAATTATTTTCATACTAAACATGTTATACTAAGCTAAAACCTTTCAGGTTTTAGCTTTGAAGACATTCATGATGTTCGCTTGAGGTTTTATTCATCATCATTAATTTCAAAGAATGTATGATTTTACATACACCAGTTACATACATCCCCTGGAATAACACTAAATATACATTCATGGAAATAAATTATGGCAAAGAAGGTGTGAGGGAAGGCTTTGTCACTTTCAGTTCCCCACAGTCACTAATATAAACAGTCGTAAGAGCCCTTCCATCTCCAAAAATTTCAGCCAAGTCATTAAACTGGCGAATTCTCTCAGATGGTTGGTATGTAGGAATGGAAGCTATGGCCGTGATGACATCCAATCCTGCAATTAGATTCATCTAAGAGATAAGCACTTCATTGGTGACAGAAATTAAAATAAATATAATGTAGCCCCCAAACTGATCAAATATTTCAACATTCAAACAACTGATTTGTGTCATCAGAACCAATATTGGAACCTGAAGGTACAAGACAAAATTCATCTTTTTGATTAGTTACTAAGCATATACTCGGAACACAATCAAACGCTTTGTGTAGAAAAATAGATAGGTAACCCTCTTCAGGAAAGTCTCCTGATATATAGGAAATCTTCAGTTTAGTCCTGTACAATAATTATCTGATACTAGAAGTCCCAACGTACCATTAGTGTGCTGCCCCAGTGGTGGAGTTTCTACCACCACTTGTCATAGATGCTTGCTTTCAATGATTTCAAACACGAATTTATATACACAAATTCTCAGAAATGATAAAAACTACTCAAAATTAATAACATTCATAATTAAGGTTTTTAGTACCTCAGGTTGCATTGAGATGGAGCTTCTTCATTCTTACACAGACCAATGCCATGCGGTTCACAATTTCTGTCATGGCCACCAGACCACCACTCTGCCCAATGCGGCCGCTATAAGCTGCCATGCAAAACCTGATTTGCCACTGTTATGTGATGGCAGCCAGCAAAACTTCTGCACCAAAATCCTCCATCATCATTTTTTAATACACTGCTAAAAATCATCACCAGACACTGAAAAATTTTGTACAAAGATAAAGATGATGAATGCTTACCTTAAGATTTTGATAAATACACGAGACCCATGTAAAGTATAATCCCATGTTACCTGAAACTCTAAACAGAAGCCCAAGGCATACAAGGATTTCCGGAGCAGGTGTCTCTCAGCATTTTAACTAAGAGCACAGTTGCGTTGCTCTTGACTGAGAGAACAAATTTCAAAAAATTGAACGGACCCAGTAAAAGCACAGACCTGCAAAATTCAGATTTGAATATCAGCCAATATAAATTCCATGAGAATTGACAGACTTTGCTGATAGTTAACATCGTTAATTATGCAAACAACTTCTTTGTTGTGTAAAAAATGCAATTTTCAAGATCATATAGCATACTAGTTATGCTACAATATTTAGTTCAGAAGGGAAAATGAAGAAGCTGAGCAAAACTAAAAGCCTCGTGAATGTATTCTCTTAACACTGTCAACAACCTTATACCAAAAAAAGGGATTTTGTTCATATAAAGTACAAAACCAAGCAGTGTAACCAAAAAGTGTCAGAAGGGATGACTTATACTAAAAGATAAGAATCAAAGTTTCATGAAACCAAAAGAATGATACCGGAGGAATGTAATACAAACCGTATAGGAACATCGCATCTGGATGAGTAACAGAACTGTTGGTTCAGCCTCATCAGTCAACACATATTCTGGGGAAGGAAAATCATAATGAGATCAACCAAACTTTCTTCTCATTTTGTACCTCAAATGAATTAATCTTTTCCTAGCAATAATCAATAACTCATTCAATCTTTTGGTTTCTCCATATGAATTAAAAGAAACCAGTTCCCTGACTTCTACGTCCCTCAAAAGTTTTTTACTTTCAGTATGATAATTTCCAGCACAGAGAGAATCAATAAGAACAATGTATATAGAGGTATTAGGCCAAAGATTTCTTTGTTTCATCTCTTCATAAAGTTTAAAAGCTGCTTCAATATCTCCATTAGCACAGAGGCCAGATATAAGAACATTATACGCAACAACATCAAGCTTCAAATGACAGTGTTCCATTGTGCGCCTCAATTCTAGAGCTTTTGCAACGTTAGCTTCTTTGCAATAGACGTGCATTAATGTAGTAAAAGTAGCGACAGTTGGAATGATTTGCCTCTCAAGCATCAAATCAAGAACCCAAATAGCATTTTCCATCTTCTTTGAATGTGCAAGCCCTCTAACAATAGCACTCATTGCAACATTGTCGGAGCAGACACCATGTGTTTTCATTTCATCTTGAACTTTCAAAGCTCCTTTTATGTTCCCAACTCTACACATACCACTGATTAAAGTAATATATTGTTTACTAGTAGGAACAGAACCACTTTCCAACAAGGCTTGCAAAACACGATGGGCTTTATCAAAATCACTACTTCTAATGAGTCCATTAAAAAGGGCATTGTACGTATCTACATTAGGAATTATTGTAAACTGATTCATTTGATTTAACAGATCATAGGCCATTTTCATCTCATTCCTTTCACAGAACTTGGACATAAGCATGTTAAATGTAGAGCAATCCGTTATGAAACCTTTTAATGTTATCCATCTTAAAATTTTAATAGCAACATCAAATGCTTTGGACTTACAATACCCAAGAATAAGAGAGTTCCATGAATACTTATCTGGTAGAAAACCGTTTCTGATCATGTCTTTGTATAACATTGAGCATCTTGCCATTGCATTCCTCTTTGCATATGCATGTAGTAGGATGTTGTAAGTAGCCAAATTGAAACATACATTTTTACTCTTAATTGTTGAAAGAATATCATTGACCTCCGACGTTCTCCCTTTCCTTAAGTATTGATCTATAATCACATTGAATGCTATAGTATCAGGCTCCACTCCTTTGCTTAGCATTTCGTTAAAAATATACAAAGCTGCTCTTGAATGTCCATGCTTAAGAAGACCATAGACTAAGCTGGTGTACATGGCAGGATTTGGAGATAATAATCTTTTTTCAATTGCCTTTCCTGACAAAAGGAGTGCTGCAACTACTTTACCCTTCTTGCATAGCCCCGTAATAAGATTAGTGTATGTAAAATTGTCAGGCACAAAATCATTTGTAACCATCTCATTAACAAGGGCAACTGCATCAGATAAATTTCCTGATCTACACGTAGAAGTAAGCATTGTGTTGAAGATAACATTATCGATGGCATTAGGAATAGAACAAAGTATATGGAAAAACTTCCAGGCTTCATTAATATGTCCACTTACGCAAAGTGCTTTCAATAAGCCCCCATACGTGAATTGACTTGGCAAATGACCTAACCAATTCATTTTATAAAACATAGAAAAAGCTTTTAATGCATCACCAGAATTTCCGTAACTATTTATAACACAATCAAATGTAATGGAGTTCGGATCAAGACCAATTCTGTTCATGTGTTCCATAAAATATTCAGCCTCTTCAAGTCTTCCACATCTACAGAAAGCGGCAACCAACACATTACATGTAAAATGATCAGCAGCATAGCCATTATGATTCATAAATGCATAAGCATTTAATGCCTCTTTTAAGTATCCCATTTTGCAATAATTGTAGATTAATGTTGAACACAAAATGCTATTTGGCACAAGTCCAGTCATATACATCTTACACATAATCTCCTTCGCATTATTTATCTTTCCCGCCCTGAAAAATCCATTTAAGAGCCCCGAAAATGTAACAACATCTGGACTAACAGAAATTTTTAACATATCATCCAACAACTGCACAGCTTCTTCAAGCCTGCCATTCTTACACAATCCATCAATCATTGCAGAGTAACTAATGCGACTAACTCCCACCCCATCCATCCTCATTCTCTCAAGAATACTAGAAACCAATCCAAATTCAGCATGCTTGGATAGCCCATTCAAAAGAGCCCCATATGTAACTTCATTAGGTCTTAAACCACATGATACCATAACATCCATCAGTCTCAATGCCTCCCCATGGTTGCCCATCCTACAGTGCCCAGCAATCAAAGTATTGTAAGTGATAATGTTGGGTAACAAATTAAATGATGACATCTCATCAAAAACTTTTGCAGCAACTTCAATTTTCCCCTCCTTCACAAATCCATTAATAAGAGTATTATAAGTTATGTCATTAGGATACACCATATTCCTTCTCATCCTTTTCAAAAGTAAATAACCTTTTGCACTCTTGCCTTCCTTGCACAAATTCCCTATCAAAACATTATATGTACAAACATCTGCCGCAATACCCTTAGATGTCATGGAGTCAATCAACTCAGATGCTGATTTGTACCTTCCTTTCTTGCAATACCAATTAAGCAAGGTATTGTATGTGGCGGCAGTCGGATAAACACCACTTTCTTCCATTTTCCTCAAGAGAAAGCCAGCACTTTTAAACTTCCCCCGTTGGCACAACGCATTCAACAATATGTTGAATGTAGCAACATTAGGACAAATCCCTTTATTAAGCATCTCTTTGAAAAAGGACCAAAACATAGCTACTTTCTGCTCCTTCACAAGGGAACCTAACACCATGTTACAAGTATACACAGACGGCTTCAGTCCCCGAAACCCCATTAAGTAGAATGTCTGCACAGCATCTCCAGCCATCTTGTCCCTCAAACAAACCCTTATCAGGAGGTCAAAAACAGCTGGGTTAGAGTTGCAAATGGGGTATGTCTCCATCAAAGCACTAAAGACAGAGTTCAGACCAATAGGCAGTTGTAACATATGCTTTAAGGTTGTTTTGGCAAAGTTGTACATTCTAGCTCTAACAAGTATGTGTGTAGTGGTGCAGATAATATGAGTAACATGTTTGATCTCTAAATTGGGTTGCTTTATGACCCAATTGAGAAATTTCAGAGCCAACCTTCCATGAACAGGCCTGAGGGAAGCCAATCTATATTTCATACAGTTCAGAGACTCCCAACGGTGCACAGTGAGAAAACTGTATATACTCTTTTCCATATCCAGAACCATCCAATGATTCGAAAGGTACAAACTTTATACTGAAAATCAAAAACAAATAGGGAAAGAAAATGTGGGTTTAGAGATGGAGAGTAACGAGCAAAAGCAAGAAAGTAGAAGGAACTGGGGTTTACCTTGAATGACAATAAAACGAAATATTGAAGGATGACTATCGTCTTCCATATTCAAGGATTAGAAGTGGTAAGGAGATGACCCGTTTAAGACCCGACCCGAAGCGAGCTTTTCAACTGTTGCTACGCGAAACAAATGAAACAAAAACGATAAGTCGACAACTGTAAGCATTAATACCCCCAATTGGCAAAGGGTAAAAACGTAAAAATGAAAGTTGCTATGCATCAAGAATTTTTTCATTTTAAAGTTGTTTTCTAAATACGATTTACCCACCTCCATAAAAATAAATAAATTTATCTGTTACAAAGATATGTGTGAATAATATATGTACTGAATTCAATAAGCTTTTTCATTCTCTAAACTCTATAGATTATTTTTTCTAGCTCTCTCTCTCTCTCACGCTCCCTCTACAACAAAAATTTATGCATTCAAGGAGAACTAAATACAATATCTTCTATCCTTCTTTGTAACTGCTGACAGTGATTACTAATATCAGTATTGATTATTGTTACTGGTGAGGAAATAATTTCCAATTTCATTCTTCTATCATGCTTCAAGAAGAGGCAAAATTATAAAAAAATGAAAATAAAAAATCATTCAATAGCATTCAGTTCATGTAAAGAAACCAGTAACTGAACTCTCCTGACAAAACCCTGTTTTGTTTCCAGTTTATTATACAGGTCCAAATTAAACAAATTAAGAAGTGATTCACTCATTAATCATATGGTTGCCAAATATAAAAATAAATCATCTATTAGAAAAACCATTAATGCATTACCAAAACTTGCAGTGTCTAATCTTTCAGAAATAGTTGAAAACCTGCCAAGAAAGTAACACTCACCACCATGCTGTGCTGAACGTCCTGGAATTTCCTGCACTCTTTTGCTAACTGATGACGAACTCCCCCCATCAAGATCCATTACCACAGCTTTCCAAGTTCCAGGGGTGTGTCACTCCAGTGTCAAAGTATCACCGTTCTTTGTCGAAATCCCTGTGTTTGATTAGAGTTTGTGTTAGTGTCAAGGTTCTAATGGTTTCGTTTAGCCAAATCAACTCCGACACATACCACGTGAGTTATATCCTATCTTTCATCACTTTTCAAATTAATAAATTAATTACAAAGTTTTAAAATAGTTATTATTAGAAATTATAATTATATTGTAATGGATATTTCATAGTTAAATAATGAGTAAATTACTTTATAATGTTAATATATATATATATATATATATATATATATATATATATATATATATATATATATATTTGAAAAGTTAATGTAAAAATCAACAAATTTACTATCCAATTTGTAATTAGATAGATGTGTCAAATCCTTTTACATGAGTATAGTATATTTAAAAAAAAAAGAATTATGTAAAATATATATACGTTGTTAATAAATTTAAATTATATTTATAGAATATTTGTAGTTATAATTTCATTTATAGGATGCTGCATTGGTATTATATAATAAAGGGTTAATATTTAATTTGAACTTTAAAAGTTTTAGGATATTCTCATAACTTTCTCATTCCTTTTAATCTAAAATTTAAAAAATAATGTTACTTAAATTATAAATTAATTAGATTTTAAAGGTCAAAGTAGTAATAAGCAAACTTTAGTGGTGTGAAAATCTCTTTTTTTTCTCTCTCTTCTTCTACATGTATGTAATCTCTTTCAATATTTTCCTAAGTTTTCTTTTTTTTTATTTATCTAAGATTCTCACGATAAATGGGAGTAAGTTTCTAATTTCTTTGATCCTTTTGCTTATTTTACTTAGTTGAAAAAACGACTTCAACTAACTAATTTAATCTTGACTTGTAATTTTGTTATTTCTTATTTATACTGATTAGATAGTGAGAACTTTAGAATTTCTCTACCTCTTCTTTGTGAACCCTTGTACTTCAAGTTGATTTTGAGGTGAGAGAAGTTATCATTGTTAACTATTGTATATAATTAATTTAGAATTGGATGTTCGTGTTCTTGTATGTACCACTTAAGTAGTGGGTATGTACCACTTAAGCCAGCTCATTCAAGAATTACTGTTAATTAAGAACCCTGACTGGCCTATATTTGCTTTAGTGTACGGCAGAATTTAAGAGAGGCCTTGGCTAATAGGTAATGTGAAAATCTCCTAATCCTCAAGTTGCAAGTTGGTAAATGCCCGTTAGTTTTCATGCTACCCAATGACTTATCCATGGATTCCTGCTTCTCAATTCCAAAGCTAATTATTCTATATTATCCTATCTCTCTCGGGCGTGTTATTGAGGAAATGGAAATAGGCGTAAAGAAAGAAGAAAAGTATCCAATTTCACTGAATGACCAATATTTGAATAAAAATTATTTGCAAAATGTATGGATGAATACCGTTTGTTATTGAAGAAAATGAAAAGTATAAACAGTTGAGTATCATGACAGCTCTCAAGGCATTTTGGCCAAGACTCCAAATAGGAGGAGCAAACGTTCCAAACTTTAGTTGCCTTCATTGTTAGTTGCAGTTGATTCTCCTGCAGATTTGGAGTTTAGAGAAAAACCAACTGGTACAAGTCATGCCAAAGGACAAATCCTTCAAATTATTTGAAATTCTAAAATCCTTGAAATTATTTGAAGCAGATATTAAAATACTTAAAAGTAAAGATGTTGTATTACTAACTTGAAGCGACTCTGCCATACCATACCAATTTTTAACTTCACTGATGTATGTATATCCAATCACTCAAGTACAGTGAAATTCAACTCATGAAAAAGAGTTGGAAATTATGTCACGCCATCTCTCAAGAGAACTCACATTGAAAAACCTACAGTCTAAGAAATTACTTGGAGCAGATAGAAACCGATACTTGCACAGTAAGAGTGATGAGTTACTAACTTAAGAAACAAGAGAGAACGGTATCAGCGTTTGACTTCATTGCCCGTATGTATCATGTTCACCGAAGCTTTGAAATGAATGTACTAAACTAAAACCTTTCAAGTTTCAGCTTTGAAGACATTCATGATGTTCTCTTGAGGTTTTATTCATCATCATTGATTTCAAAGAATGTGAGTATGATTTTACATACACCAGTTACATGAAATCCTCTGGAATAACACTAAATATACATTCATGTAAATAAATTATGGCAAAGAAGGTGTGAGGGAAGGCTTTGTCACTTTCAGTTCTCCACAGTCACTAATATAAACAGTCGTAAGAGGCCTGTTCCATATGTTACGTGCATTCTGAGCCCTTCCATCTCCAAAAAATTCAGCCAAGTCATTAAACTGGCGAATTCTCTCAGATGGTTGGTACGTAGGAATGGAAGCTATGGCCGTGATGACATCCAATCCTGCAATTAGATTCATATAAGAGATAAGCACTTCATTGGTGACAGAGAAATTCAAATTCATATAATGTAGCCCCCAAACAGATCAAATATTTCAACATTCACACAACTGATTTGTGTCATCAGAACCAATATTAGAACCTGAAGGTACAAGACAAAATTCATCTTTTTGATTAGTTACTAAGCATATACTCGGAACACAATCAAACGCTTTGTGTAGCCAAATAGATAGGTAACCCTCCTCAGGAAAGTCTCCTGATATATAGGAACAAGTTGAGTAGATATGACTCGATAAAATCTTCAGTTTAGTCCTGTACAATAATTCTATGATACTAGAAGTCCCAACATACCATTAGTGTGCTGCCCTAGTAGTGGAGTTTCTACCACCACTTGTCATAGATGCTTGCTTCCAATGATAAAAATTACTCAAAATTAATAACATTGATAATTAACAATAAAATGTGATAGTTGTCTTTAACAAAACAAGTAAAACACCAACAAAAATCAAATACAAGTTTCCTAGATTGGAATTATCAGTCATCATTTTCTAAATTCAAGTGTTCTTCATCATTTTCACCATTATTACGATTTGAGTTTTGGCATTGAGCTGGAATCAATGCCTGTACTAATTGTTAAAATTTGTTTGAAGTCAAGGACTTTAGAGAATTAAATTGAAGGTCTTCTTCTCTAAAGCAGATACAAAGCTTCAAGAAATTATCCTATTCTCAAACTTCATAATGTTCATCATATAAACTAACATTATCATTAGCATTACCTTCGAGAACTGTTCCAAAGACAATGTTCTTGTTATCGAGCTGGGGGCAAGGCCCGGGCCCAGTGGTGATCAAGAACTCAACATTCCGGTACTCAGGATCGAGTTTAATTTCGTCGTCGTCGTCGTTTTCGGAGAGCGAGAGCGAAACGACGCCAGGTCGGGAATGGGTGAGCGCGAAGGCCTTGGCGTCCACGGTCTCGGTGTTGCGCGGCAGGTCGCGCGGCGGGCGGACCTCGCCTTTGTCGGGGCGGCCCTGGCGGCCGGCGAGGAGGTACTGGCCGGGAAAGACCTTGTGGACGAGTGTGTTTTTGTAAGAAGATGAGGTGGCGTTTGAGCCGAGACACAGTGACTTAAAATTTGAGACGGTGAGAGGAACGAGGTTACCGAAGAGGCCCAAGACAACGCGGCCCAATAGCGTGGAATCGGAGCAGATGGGGGAGAGGGTGTCGGGGCGGTCGGGGAGGAAGTTGTTGGGGCAGAGGCTGAAGTCCATGAAGAAGCGATCGGTGACGGTCGGGGTGGGAGGGGGCGTGGATGGGAGGGAGAGGGTGGTGGTGGTGGTGGTTGTGGTGGAGAGGAGGAGGAGGGAGCGGCGCGTGAAGTGGTTGGGGAGAGGGAGAGAGGGCGGTGGCGGTGGTGGTGGGAGAGAGTAGGCCATCGAGGTTCATTGTTGGGTTTGGGCGTGGGATGGAGAACTTGCAGGGCTCGCTGTGGGGTCCACCTCGGATTGGATAAAAGATAATGCAAGTAATAACAACTTATGAAATTGCCAACTAATATATAGCCTTCAATTTTAAATTTGTCTTTTAAAATAAGTATTATAATTGACATTTATATAACAAATTATATTATCCCTTAACAATAAAAAATAGAATTAATATTATATTTGAATTCTCGCATTTAAAAAGTTGTATAAAGAAGATGAGTTTTTCTTCACTTTTGTAAAACTTATGCAAGGATAAATGAGATAAGTAATATAAGCATGTAATAGAAATGTAATAGAAAGTATAATGAAAATTTGTTTTATATTATTTTACTTGACCTTAGTTATATTTAGTAATACCAATATAGTGGGGTGAGTGTAGGTTTGTTTATATATTTTTTTTTTCTTTAAAGTACTTCATACCTATTTTTGCTCTATAGGTATAATATTTGTTTTTCCTTTATATATTATGTTGATACTTGTTAATGTATTGTTTCAAATATTAATTAAATAATTTTTTTACAAAAAATAAAAATAGAACATGATATTATAAAGGATTCAATATTAAATTTCAAAGAATAAATTATAATTACATAAATCTCAAAATAGAAAACTAATAACAATAACATATATGTTAAGTAATTATAAAAAGGAGTAAACAATTATTTATAATAAAATTTAATGACAACTGCAACATCTAAAATGAAAATTATCTCAGAGATTTAAGTAAACTTAGTAGATATTGAATGTGTTGAACAGTTAAGCTATAGAATGAAAAAAAAAAATTGTAGTGAAAGAAGATTTTCTCAAACAAAACAAAACTAAGAACCAAAGAAAAAAATAAGTTTTTATCCTACTTAATAATCTAAGAGTTTACACTACTTAAAACAGAAGGTTATTATCAAATAAACATATTAAAAATATTAAAATATAAAATATGTGTCTTAGAAGTAATTTAATTTGATAAAATTGATGCTTATGTTTCCAAAATACAATATATCATTCAGATGAAACTGCATAAAAGAAAAAAAAATATGTAACTAAAATTATAATGGAAAGGAAAGTGCTTTGAAAATCTCAGTGAACTTTGTGAACATAAAATAAGTCGAACAATTGAGAAAAATAATAAAAATTTTTATATTGAAAGAATGGTTCTTCATATTAAACAAAACAAATTACCAAAGAAAATAGTTTTGTTTAGGTTATTTAATAAATTAAGGGTGTTATATTAATTTAAAATAAGAATGTATATAAGGATGAAGACGTGTCAAATATGTATATAAACATTCTCATAAGTGATTTAACAATTTTGGATATTACTCATGTTTATACTCATATATAATAAGTGAGAGAATTTTCCATCAAAATTGGAAAGAGTATAAGCAATACTCATGGGTGCAGGTTTATTTTTTCATTCCTAATTACTTTTAGTTCTCCTTCAAGGAAATCTTGAAGATTTTCATTATAATCAAAATATTACAACTTATTCTCAATGTCACTCTTGACTTATATGAATATACACAATCACTCTTGTTTATCTCTTTATCTCCATCTCATATTAGAATATAAGTATTTTTTGATATTAAGTAAATTCTAACCTTCACGAGTATTTTATATTTAATACTCACAACTTACAAGCAAAGATAGATGTCTGAAATACAAGGCTTTCAACTCATTAAATTATATAAGATCTAAGTAGAAAGAAAGGTTAGCTCTAGAAAGGATGTGAGTTTGAGTAGAGCTTAAAAGCTACTTCGAAATTATTTTTACAATAAAGCTTGTAATATGTTGAGAAGGGGTTGTTTGATGGTTTTTGAGATAGGTTAACAAAGGCTTTGAAAGTGTTTCATTTTGTACTAACAACTTTTACTATTAAACTCTTCTTGTTTGGTGAAGGATAAACTTTTTTTTTCAACTACTTTTATTCTAACAACATTAAGATGTGCATGTAAACTCAGGAAAAGGATATATGCGTCAAGATCTTCTTAGAAAAACGTGAGAATTCTTTCATGAGATAAGATGAGCTTGCTTGTAGAAGCATTTAAACAACACGCCTTCATGGGAATGTCTACTTATAAGGTGAAGAGCGTCTTGATCTAGCAATTTATGTATAATACATTTTGAGACTTCATCTGGTTATTACGTATACCATCTAAAGTTATAAGGTAATGTATTTGATTGAAATATTGAGCTTTTAAAAGTCTTACGAAAATCTTTGTGAGCCAGGCATATTAGACTTTGTTTAAAGCTTTCATCTAGAATTTTCATCTATAGCTTTCCTATAATCACATGGATTTTTTCCTTTTTCTTTACACAAAGTAACTTTGTTAAATATCAAAAAATTGTTATCATTTATTGTCATCAAAGTATTGGGTAACTTAAAAATTAGACAAGACCTTCAACTATAAACTTGTGCATGATCATGAGTGAATTATCTATACCTTAACACTAAGCACTCCTTGTTTGAGATAATTTCATGAAGAGAATTTACAAATAACAATCACTCAAGAACTAATATCTTGCAAAATAGGCCTTCAACATTATTAAAAATGATCTTTAAGTCTAACTCAACCTTTTAAAACTGACTTATAATATAGTATCAGAGCATAGGGTTAGGTTAAAATTTATTTTGGTGAACCTACTGCTCACCGTGGGTTTTTCGTAGTTGTCTCTATTGATCTTATAATGTCCCACTCCATGTTATTTGTCTTGTTTGTTAGAAAGTCATGAGTCACACTATACTCCCGATCATGTTATTGATGAACCAGGATCTTGTCATAGTCTTGTATATTCTTACAATAGATTAGTACCTATGGTTTATAAGATAAATCGAGATTGATTCTTCACTTTGTGGAACCCAACCACAAAGAAAAAATTTGAAGTTAGAGAATATAGATTTTCAGTTAATCTTGACAAGTTTAATCCTTATAATTCTTTCAAATTTAGTTACAACAACCTAAGGTTACAAAAACCTAAATAATATTTACAAGACAATGAGTCTTCCATTAATGAAAGAATCAAGAATATATATATATATAGATAATTTCAAAGAAAGAAATTACGAAATAAAACTTTCAGCTTGAAGGAGTTGTTGTCACTATTTCTCAAGAACAATTATGATATAAATCATTCTCTACAAGTGGTCTTTAGGTAGTCTAATTATCCGGCATTACAGGCAATACATATTTATATTTTAAAAAAATTAAAAAAAGTAGCTAAAAGTTTGAACTAATTTTTAACTTTGTTAAAAATTTGAACCAATTTTTAAAATTTTTAACTGTAAATATATATATATATATATATATATATATATATATATATATATATATATATATATATATATATATATTAACAGTGTCGCAAGTGGATAATCTGGGCACTGGACGGGTATCACAGATTCACTGAGAAGAATAACTGGCATGACCACCATCGCACTATTACCAGGAATGACAAAAGACTAGTCAGTCACTTTCTCTAACCTCACAATTTCTTTATCATTTTCAATTCATTCCATAATATTATTAAAAATATTTAAATTATCCAATTTCTTTTTCAATTTTCTAAATTGAGGTTAATATTTTAATCTTATGATAAATGCTGGAAAACTAAAGTTATCCTCACAAATTCTAGTATAAAAAAACATTTTTTCATAAAATATTAATTGATTGAGTTATACGTAACGTCGTACCTTCGTTATTACTAAAAATAAGAGAAAAAACGATAAAAAATAATATGAATAAATGTTTGACAAAGTGTGTAAATAATAAAATAGTCCTTTATTTATATTAGTTCTTTTATTTTGTTAAATATTAAATTATGTAAGAAGTAAGTGTTTTATTTGTTAAACGATATAATATTTTGTTACTTTTGTTACGTCTTTATAAGTAAAATACTTAATCAAGTACAATCTTCAAAGTTAACATTCTTTTTGAATATTCTATTTATTTATCTATATTTGCAGAGAATGTTTTGGTCTCATAATAAGATCTCAAAAGTTAATATCAACATCGAACATATCTTGAAAAACACATTTAAACATGCTTCAGGCCAACAAGCATCTCAACACACAAAATTAGTTATGCTAATTTTTTAAAATGAAGATTGTCTCTAATGATCCTTACAACGGTTACAAAAAGGTGTACAATAACTCTTTTCTTTCAAACTCTATATATATAAGATATTTTTTTTAAGAAGGAAGACTAAAAACAACTTATGAAAAGTCTAGCTACAAGAACGAGCACAAGATCTTAGCTTTCAAGTCTTGTAGTTGTGAGAATAAACATTGTTTATATTCATTAGAAAACTATTAGAGAGTCTAAACTTTGTATACATCGAAAGGTGCTACCCTCTCTAATTAGCAAATTTTAGTGATCTAATGATAACTATTTAGACAATTCTTTTCTTAGTTATGAGTGAGTTTCAAACAATACTCTATTTAGTAAGAAGTGGTTGTGTCTCAAAATGTTTATCAAATACTGGTTATCTTTCAAACATTACTCACGCTTAGTCAAGAGTGATTGGGTTTTTTCACAATACTCATGTTTAATTAGGAGTGACTAAGTTTCAAACAATACTCGTATTTGACTGTAAGTGATTGGGTTTCAAATAATATTTTGTGTTTACACATGAGTAAATGAGTTTCAAACAATAATTATATTTAGGTAGGAGTGATTGAGTTTCAAACATACTCAATTTTTAGCAAGAAGTGATTGTGGTCCAAATAATACTCAGGATTTTTAGTAAGAGTGACTGAGTTTCGAATAATACTTAAGCTCTCTTTAGTCATGAGTGATTGAGATCCAAAGAGCTTTTTAGCCATAAGTGATTGAGATCCAAAGAACACATGTGTACTTCGTAATATCAGTTTGTTTAATAAAATGTGGCTAGTTGGTCAAAAATTGATTGTAGTATAAAAATTACAATATAAATCCTTCTAATCTTTTATCTCTTTATATTACATGTTATTTAATTATAATTAATATTAGAAAGAGAGGTTTATGAAAACAAGTTTTAAAAGTTTAAATATCCTTAATACGAATTTAAGGAAAAAAAAAACTATTTTTGAAACAAATTAAATCAAAGTAAAACATTTTACAATAACATAGCTAAAATTATAAAGTATGATGAATAAAGGAATTAAGAATCTATCAAGTCTAAATTTTATTTTGGATAATAATGGATTAAATAAAATGTCTATTAATTCATTTTGTCCAATAAAAATTTAATTAAAAATCCAATTCAAAGCAATCTATTTATTAATAATTCGTTAATAGTTGTGTTGCATAATTACTGAATTCATATATTTAAAAAAATATATTTTGAAGGAAATTTAAAATTATAAATTTTGCAGAACAAATTTAAACATATGTTTTCAAAATATTTTAAAAAGATTAATTTAAAAAAATGACTGACAAATGCAGTGAACAGTTAAGAGATATGAGTATAGCGGCGTTCGTACTGATGTTTTGGATTATCTGGCTCATGCGTAATAAGTTATATTTTATAAACACGAAACTCTCGCTTTATCAGACACTGTCAATGGTTAAAGCTGACATTGCACTCTTTGGATCTGTTTCTAAAGAATCCATGCACAATTCTATCACTCCTTCCATTTTTTTTTAACATTCCTCTTCATCCTTGAAATGCGCGAAAGGTCACCTTGGTTACTCATCCAATCTGGCTATGCTTCCTGTGTTAAATATATGCCTCATTTTATGGCTTATGTTGAGCTAGTTAACACTCTTCAAGCTAATATAAGAACAACTATTATTCTTATTCAACAAGCAAATTAGGAAGGTTAAACTAGGCTTCTGTTAAAATGTGATTCAAAATTGGCGACTAAGCATTTCATAAAGTGTTCCTTGTAGCTTGGAGCATTATACAAGTAGGGTATGCTTCCCATATTTTGGGGAAGTAGGCGAAAATCTATTGGTAGTTTTATGGCTCAGAATAGGATACCTAATCTCTTCCAGCTAAGATAATAATGAGTATCAATTATTGTTATTGAGTAAAAAAATTAAAAAATTTTATATACATTTTTTAGATAATTAGTTGAGGAAGTAGTAAGTAGGAGATTTGTAGAAGCAGTGGCAGTGAGGTGAAAGTTGAGTGGACCACTTTCATCAATCCCAATCCAACCCTAATTTCTTCTTTTATGTTTTTATTTGACGCATGGTTCGGGACCACCAACAGTTCCGCGTGACCACTGTCTCCCCCTTTCTCTCTCACTCTGTGGATCCAACAAATTGCTTCAGCCGCCGGCATCTCTTCCTTCCTTCCTTCTCTGTTCACTAGGCATCTTCTTTCACTGTGCTCTGTTTTCTGTTCTCTGTTTTCTGTTCTGTGTTCTGTTGGGTTCGGTTGCAGCCCCACCACCTCCCTCATTCACCTTTGGCCCGCACTCCTAAATCTTCTGTAGTACCATGTTGTGGTCCATGAAACCTCGTTCAGACACGTGTCGTTCGTGGGTGCTTACGTCGTTTTCGGGTTGGGTAGTGGCCAGCCCACACCACTGCTACTCCTCTCATACGTCGTTTTGGGGTTTGGGTCCGCCGAGAATAATGCTCTATCTTTTTTTAATAACAAAAAATCAAAAATGGATAAAAATGGAATGATTAGTTCTTAAGTAAAGTAAAAGTAAGTGAAAAATATATAATTTTATAGAAATATATGATAAAAACAATATAAAAGGTTCACAAATTAGTTTTCTCCTTCTTCTCTTTCTACCAAAGATAGAGCATTATTCTCTACCCTACCAAAGAAAAAAAAAGAAAAGAAAAATACCCATTCTTTTATTATTATTGATTAACAAACACGTTTTACTCATTTCTTTCAATTTCATCAAAGAAATTAATAATATATTTATATCTTTTAAATATTTTAAGAGAAAGTCTTTTTTTTTTACTAAACGTTGATTGAGTTAGTTAAAGTAATTGTGAGTGTTAAATTTTTATTTAAATATTTTGTGCAATCTGGAATTTTAAATTAATATTGCTAATTAGTTTGAATGATTGGGTTAACTGAGGCATATAATTGGAGGATCTAAATTAAAAGACATATTTTTAAATAGTAAATAACTTTGGGAGTGAACAATATATTTTCCTATTTCATTTTTATTGTTGTGGTTGGTAGGACGAAAAGAAATAAGGTGTAAGAGAATATGTGATAAATAAATTGAACTTTAAGAGTATTTGATATGAAAAAAAATGAAAAAATATACATTCGAATTTTTAAATTGATTAATATTTGACATATTAATGTATTTAACAAATAATCAATTTCAAAACTATAAAATTACAATATCTTCTCATAATGCAAATAACATAAAAAATTATTAAAGCAAACATGATAAAGAGCAAAAGAGAATCTACCAACAAATAGATAATCTATTAAATAAGAGTATTAGTGTTGATAATGCAATTAATGAAGCTTTCAAACCGTAAGGATGCAACAAAGGGTGGAGGCAATAGATACTAACCCAACTCGAATAAATATCCACGACAAGGACGATGCCAATTGTAATGTCCTAAACCCTAAAGAAATACAACTACATATTCTACCATATGAAGACCATACAATGACAATCTTTAATGAGAATATATAATAGCATTTAAAAAAAATGGTTATCAAATAATACATACAAAGATGATGGATAAATAAAATAATACATATATAAAAGATATTGATAAATGAGATTGATTTAATTGAATTAAAGAAAGTTAGTAAATTTATATTTTTCATAAAGTCAAAATTATATTTGATATATATTTAAAAGTATAAACATTGTTTTAGAAAAATTAATTGAAAAAACGAAAATGATATTTTTCTTAAAAAATAAGTACTAATATAAAAATATTATTTACCAATTAAAAATAATAATTCTAAAAAATAAAATAAATAAGGGAAAAATAATCATTCTCACTCAATTCCCACAAATTTTCCATTATAGTTTTCTGAATCCAAACTTTTTTCACAAATCCCTTTCAAATTCTCATAATATCTTCAAATCTTCCTTGACAAATAATAAATTTACCATATCCAAAGCATCACAACAAAATCTACAACGAGATATCTAAATTTTGTCAGTTAACAAAAGAAAGAGAGAACATCCGGATGAATATCGTAAAGAGATATTTTCCTTCCAATCTAGAAAAAAAAATGCTTGTAATAACAAATATGTAGATATTATTATTTCATATATTTGTTTGACTTTCTCTAATGTTAAATCGTTTTATTTTTGATTTTCAATGTTTTTCTCAACATTTTTTGTTACTCTCCTGTGTGTTTTTTGTAAAAGAACGTAGAGGTAGAGGAGAGTGAAAAAGTAAGCAGTGAGTTGGCAATAATGTGTGGTATAAAGGGTCCTTTGGTGTACCTATAATTCTTGGATTGCATACTATTTTCTAATCTAGCGCCAATCCCTACCATGAACCTACCATCACCTATTTCCCACCCTATCCTCTGCCTAATCACCACCTTACCCCTTCCTCTTTTTTTATTATTTTCATTCTTTCTTCTCCTTCAATTTAATAATTTCCCATCAAACAGTAAAACCAATATTTTGTCCCTATTTTCAAAACAAAAAATACCAAGACAACACGTCGGCACACTGTGTCCTCTCTCCCAACTATTTCCTAACACCAAACATTACTGAAAAGTGCAAATAGGATTATTCCATTGCCATAATTAAACAAAATTAACATAATCATAATTATTCTGTAGTTATTAGCTGCCTCCAACATCATCGATCAAACCTTGTCTTATTACACCAAAATCTCCAATAAGGTGGCACCACAAATCGCTACACGTTATCACCAATCCCACCCTCGATCCTCTCCCTCGGTCTTCGTGTCAACACTCCAAAAGTCTTCCCTCTCACCAAATCCCTTCTTCTAACTACTCATGAAATTCACTTCAACGTGCTCAGAGCAGGAGATACAGTGAAAGAGAACACAGGAGTAATCAATTTCGAATCAAAATAATGGCTTTTCACGACCATCTTGCTCACGAAATCACGTTTCAGCCGTTCACGGAGGACCAGCAGATGGGTCAGCCCAGAGACATGCACCGCCTCCTGCCGCTCTCCGCCGGAGCACCCACGTGGCTCAACGGCAGCAACGCCGCCACGCTTCGCCAGCAGAATTTCCTCCACCTGCAGCCGGAGTCGGCAACCGCGCAGCCAAACGACGACGTTCGGGGAGGCATAGATCGGAACCGGACGGAGAGCAACTCGGAACCGGACGATTTGGCGGAATACAAAGCGGACATTCTGGCACACCCGCTTTACGATCAACTCCTATCGGCTCACGTCTCGTGCCTGAGGATCGCCACGCCCGTTGACCAGCTTCCGCGGATCGATGCGCAGCTTCAGCAGTCGCAGCGCGTCGTTGACAAGTACTCCGGCCTCGGAAACGGCGTCGTCGATGACAAAGAGCTCGATCAATTCATGGTTAATTTGCTTCCTCTCTCTCTCTCAAAACCTATCATTATTTGCTTGGTTATAACTTCATCATAATCAACTATGAACCAACCCTACTCTATGATTAATGTTTTTGTTTTCTGTTCCGGTACCACTTTCCAATGAGTTTAATGATTTGTTTCCTTCGGTTGTTGTTGTTTCTTTCTTTTCCAAACTTTTCTTGTGTGAATTTGTGAGGCTTTGACTAATGTCATTCAGCTAGCATTCTTCTACCTCTTTGCTGCTTCCGATAAATAATTATATTATTATTATTAATTATTGGCTTGATGTAATAAATTTAGTAATATCTTCCATGAGGGTACTATTTTAATCTCCCACTTGAGTGCATTAATCATCTTCTGCTTATTTTATCTCTTTATTTATTGTATAGCTTTTTTTGTTGACGAAGTTTATTAATGCTCTTTCTTAAATGGCAAAGGTCAGTTCTTTTGTGTTTTAATTTTTTTGCATATATTTTTTTAAAATTTTACTGTTTATTCGGCTAAGCTTAGGGGACCTTTATGTCCTGATTTCCCGGAATCTGTTGTCTGCAGTTTGAAAAAAAAATAAAAGAAAGGGTAATGTATGTCGATTACGGCAGAACAGTGACCCAATTGTAGGTGCAGAATTCACGAAATGGACAAAAAAAAAAGAGAGAGAGGGAGGGAAAAAGTAACATTTCTTCTAAATATTTGACGGTTGTACTAGTAGTGAGTAAATGAATCTGATTTGTTTTGGTGTAATGTAATAAAGAGATTCAAGGGTGCATGATCGTGTTCCCTTCAATTCAATTCAAGGAGTGGTTTCATCTTCTAGAATCTTAATCTCCCCGCTTCTTAATTCCACATATGTTACACTTGTTAATTCTTTTTGGCTGAAAACTTAATGTGGTGGTTAAGAATTCCTAAATTCTAGAAGCATATGTTCTCACCAAGTTTTGTCTACCCTTTCCCCCTTGCATACGTTACTGGTTTGCCAACTACAAAATAATGAAGTCATGGGACCTAAGTCGTTATTATAGTTGTCTTCCAGTGGATAGCAGTTGTCGTATCTATTTATTAATTCACGCATAAATTCATTCTCTTTCACCCTTCAATATTCAAACTTCATAATCACTTCACACAAAAGAAGCAAAGATGATGAACATTTTTTCAATATTTAATTAATGCCTATGCTAGCTTGCATTGACCCAGACATATTCATCATGAACCTTATTAATTAGTACTAACTACTTCGTTACTAAAGTCACGGCAAAACAAAAACAATCAGAAAAAAAAATTAGAATTACATGTGAATTAACATATTTCATTTCCTCTTCTAAATGTTTTGGTTGGGATATTTTTAATTAGTTCCCATATTTTTGAGGACGTAAGCTTGTGCTTATTTCACATGAAGCTCCTTTACAAGTTTTGCTCTTGTTTTTGTTGTAGACGCATTATGTTATACTGCTGTGTGCTTTCAAAGAACAATTGCAACAACATGTCCGTGTTCATGCCATGGAAGCTGTTATGGCTTGTTGGGAGCTGGAGCAATCTCTACAAACCTTGACTGGTACGTTTCAACTATCATGCAAATCTTTGTTTTGAATTCTCCATATTAGTTATTTTGCTTTATAAACTGTTATAAAAGTATAATTAGAGGCTTATTTTTAGCAATTGATTTTTTCAAAAGGGAAGAGAGATGGGTATATTTCACTAAGAAAACAAAAATATGATGATGTTATGCATAAAAGTTGATTGAATAAATTAAATCCAAAAAAGGAAAAAAGTAGTTCAGGGAACAAAACTGAAAAATAAAAGTCTGTCATCATACAATTGATTGTTATAAATGTTAAAATGATAAAATAAACGTTGCTTAAGCTTTAAGAACGTTTTTAAACTGGATGAATAATTGAAAACCAGGTAAAATAATGGTTCAAAGATTTAATAATGCAGTTTTTTCTTTTAATTGTTCAATGATGTAATAGGCAATAATGAGTATAAATATATTTGTTTGAATATATTTATAGTTCCAACTTACGTTTGATATTTTCTAAAAACATATTTATGTTACGTATGCGACACCCAATATTAAACAATTCTTTTAAAGGTAGCATTAAGCTAAAAGAAACCATATCCTTAATAATATGTTTTTTTATTAACAATAACAAATATATAAATAAAAGAATGAGATATATAACAAATATATAAATAAAAGAAAGAGGTAACCTAAAGAAGTTCAGCCAAACCTACACAAAAAACAAGGGGAATGCTGCCTATGAAAACTATATCTCCTACCAACGATCCTTGATAATGTAACGTATCTTTCGCCATACTGTGGCTATTGATTCTCTTTTAGGAAATGAGGGATGTCAAGTGCTTCAAAAGGAATCAAATTGCCAGTCCAGAACAATATTGGCTTTGGATTTTTAGTTAAAAAATAAAACTTTTCCAACTTTGACCCACTTTTACTCGATTTTTGATACCAGTTTTTTAGGCTCGGTTTTCTACACTAAAAATACCACTCTCGTGTTTGATTCCCTGTTGGACTTATCTGACCAGTTAGTCCAGTCCCATCTTAGCAACCAGGTTTTTAGAGGAACAATGCTGCATGCTAAAAATATTACATTATTTCTACGTTTTATTTCTTTGATTAGACAAAAAATGTTAGAATGGGTACTTTCTCTCTATCATGTGATGCACTAATAATAATAACATTTTTTTTCTAATACTATTTCTTATCCTTTTAGGGTTTTAACTTTCTAAACCACACACATTAAGACTTAAAAGCCTAATTATAAGGGTTTTTTCCTGCATGCTAGCTTCTTGATGGAGGGACCAAGCATGCATGCAGGAGCCATGTCATTGATCTTTGAGCATTAGCATTCCATTATTCACACGGGTATTAATACTATAATGTATGCGTAAAAACTCACGAAATAATGGCATGAATCTGGCGGGATCCAATTAAAATTTCTGATTTCTGATATTGTTTTCATTTGTAATATGGTGGTGCTTGTTTTGCAAACTCTTAGAGAAAGAAAATTATGAAAACCATATATAGAATGTGTGATCCTTTCCATCATTAACAATTTGGTGCATGCATAGAAAATATGGAAGATTTAAAGTGAAGCTATCTATGGTGCATGAACAGGTGTATCCCCCGGAGAAGGAACAGGTGCAACAATGTCGGACGATGAAGAAGACCAGGCTGAGAGTAATGCCAACATATATGAAGGAAGCATGGACGGCGCTGATAGTCTGAGCTTTGGACCTCTCGTTCCCACCGAAACTGAAAGATCTTTGATGGAGCGTGTTAGGCAGGAGTTGAAGCATGAGCTCAAACAGGTACTTAATTAGGAACACAAAACTTATTGTATGATTCATGATTATCAATTTTTTTTTTTTCATAAATTGAAAAACATGGTTACTGTCAGGGTTACAAGGAGAAGATTGTGGACATAAGGGAAGAAATTCTACGAAAGAGAAGAGCCGGGAAGCTCCCAGGTGACACCACTTCCCTTCTAAAAGCTTGGTGGCAGTCACATTCCAAATGGCCATATCCAACGGTAAGTTTAAGCATTAGCACCAATCATTGCTTCCACTTAATGATTTGTTCAAACTTTTAAAAACCTTATATTATTCCATTAGTCATATGTGGACCATCTTCATTTTAACTTTGTTATTTATAGATTTTAGTGCCAATGACGATAAGGAGTGGAAAAGGATAAGATTATTAATTTATTATCCTATGATGTACCTAACTAAGGATAAATCTACGTATTTGTTGATGTTGTTGGGGTTTTGTCTCATCGATGATTGCTGATACATTTAGTTGCACTCGTGAATGTTGTTTCAGGAAGAAGACAAGGCAAGGTTGGTGCAGGAAACAGGCTTGCAACTAAAGCAGATAAATAACTGGTTCATAAATCAAAGGAAAAGGAATTGGCATACTAATCCTTCGTCTTCTGGTGGCTCCAAAAGCAAACGCAAGAGGTGAGTTAGTAGTTTATTAGCCTCTTTTGTATCCACCACATCATGCATTGTAATTGGAATGCTTGGATAACATACAATAATTAACAAACTCTACCCCACAAATTTATGGTTATACCATGAAAAAAGTAAAAGCAAGCTTTATCTTCATAAAAAATCAATTCATAAAAGACCATTTATTATAGACAGTTTTGTTTTGGGCAGTAGTGGTGCAGGTGAAACAAGTAACCAGAGCTTCATGTGAATGGACACTGATTTGAACTGGGAAAATATTATGTTTCGCTATTCTTCATTTCATGCAACAAAAGACAGGAGCTTACAGGGAAAAGCGTGAAAGTGAAAAGTGTTGGAATATGGATGCTAAAGCATAAAAATGTATTTGGGAGCGATTAATTAGTTGGTTGGTTCAATTACAGAAAACCTAGTATTGTTGTATATGAGGCTGCTGAGTTGATACCTGATATTGTTGCAGGCATTATCTATTCGGTTGAATGGGTATCTTTGAATGCATGCTGATAAGTATTTGAAATGTATTTACATCACTTCAGATTTTTTTTTTTTAAAAAAAAAACAAGAATTCTTGAATATGCTGCTGATCGTTTTGATTTCTTTCTATACCAAATTCGTTATTGATAATCAGTTTTAATTGTGTATGTGTGTGTCTATATATATATATATATTGAAAGATGATTGCTTTTGAAAAATAAAAAAAAATTATTTGAAGAACAATGCAAACAACAAAGCAACTTGCAAGTATTTCTCTCAAGCAAGCGGGGGAGGCAAAATATTTTCTTCGAGCAACGCAAATATTGAAAATACAATCAAGTTTTAATTTTAAAAACAATATAATAAATTTAATCAACGATTAAAACATTTATGTTTTGTTTAAAATCGTATGTATATTTTTTTTCTGTGAAAATATAAATCAAAGTATCTTAACTTAGTGCAAATTCTTGTAAGATATTTTTGTTTAGGCTGCAAATGGTCTACCATTTTTAAATTAGATAAATACTTTTTTCAAAGATTTTATAAGTTTGATGGAAAATAATCAATTTCGGTATCTAATTGATCATTATTATAAGGACTAAAGATTATATTCGCGATTATCAAAATTTCATTGTCCTATTAAAAATATGAGTAAATTTGAACTTTTTATTTTCATTTTAAATAAAATAACAAACAAATATAAAGATTTGCTCGAATGTAAAGTATTAATAAAAGTACATTGCATGAACATAAACAATACATAACTATTTTGCAGAGTTGAAAAAAAGGAATAAAGGTAAATAATCGAAAATTGTAAAATGATTCATGAATTAAATGAACAGAAGCTTCAATCTATGTCTAAATTTTGAAAAATAACACGACTTAAAAGAAAAATAAAATAAAATTAAAAGAATTAAGAATACTAATGCAAATTAGAAGAAAAACAAGACAATTGAAAGAACAAATGGAGAATTAAAGTAATGAGAATATATACGTTAAATGTTTTTTCGCTAGTTATGATAATAAGCATTACAAAAGTATACAAACTAATAGAAATTTTATTTTATGATGATTTATTATGTCAAATGTAAATTCATGTTACACTAAGTGATACAATGATAATTTTATAATTATGATTTTTTTTTTATGTTTGTTCAAATTTTAGCAAACATAAAAAGAGACCAAAGGAAATGTATTTGAGCTATTATTTGAAACAGGTTTGAGAAGAAGAAAAATTCATTATAGGCAAATCCCAAACCCTTGAAATTCTCGTTCTATTACCCAAGCTCGTTGTCAAACCCTAGTAGTGTGAGTTCGATGTCTTTAACCAAGCGCACACTTTCATCCTCCAACATTTCATTTTTGTTGGATAAAAAATAATAATTTTTAATCACCCTGTTATTTAAACTTTGAGTGTTATTTAACTTAATCATCAAATTAACAATAAATTTTATAATTAAAAGTATGGTCATTAATCTAATTAGAAATTGATTTTAGAGTAATCATTATTTAACTTTGAATGAATAGTTGGCGGAAGGTTGAATAGAGCCTAGACTCAATTCACTGTTAACAAAAACCAATAAACAAGATCAGGCAAAAATATATAAACACAGACGAAACAGTTCTATACTGGTTCACTCTACTCCCTTGGACTACGTCCAGTTCTTCCCTGAACAAACCGTTTAAGAGGTTCAACTATTCAGTAAATAGTTACAACGAGTACATAAACCTCTCCAGGTTACAACGAGTACACAAATCTCTCCAGTTTACAACGAGTATACGAACATCTATAGCTTATAACGAGTACAAAAACCTCTCCAGGTTATCTGAGTACACAAACCTCTCCATGTTATCCGAGTACACAAATATCTTCAGGTTATACAAGTCCCAATTTTCTCCTGAGATCAAGACCACTCAAGATTAAAAGAAACACTATCAAAAGAGATAACAATGAAAGCTGACAAGGGTTTACTTCACAATGGTAAAGAATTGCACAATGATTTTACACAAGTCAAAATTAAATGCTCTCAATAGCAGATTGACAATAGACACTCATATATTTTAGTAAATTCTTCAATATATTGTATGATGTATTTTTTTTCCTTCTTCTTGTGTTCTTCAACTTGAAATTAGTCCTCTATATATAACTTTGTATAAACTAACCGTTTGATGCATGAAAGGGGCAATCTTGACCATCTAATTACTGAAACTAGCCGTTGGAAGAACAACTTTTATTTTTGATTTTGCATTGAAACTGACTTTATCTGCATATAGAAACAATATAAACAACACAAGATACATTTGATTGATTTGAAACAATTAATCAAGTTTAAATACTCCATAATAATTTTAATAATTTTCATTATGAACAAATTTGAACATTAAACCACAACAAGATATAAAAAATCCGATCTTGATATTTATTTGAAATACATTTAATTTGTTTTTCAAATTTAAAAACAAATCAAGTAATCACATTTAAATATTCCACAAGAATTTGAATAATTTCCATTATGAACAAATTTGAATGTTAAAACACAATATGATATAAAATATGATTTTGATATTTATGTGAAAAACACTTTAATTTGGTTTTTATATTTAAAAAATTCATCTAAAAATATTTTCGTCTTCTTTTAATTTTAAACAAAATTAATATAATTAAGTAATAGTAAATAAATATTTATTTGGATCTGCAGGACATCTCTACATACCCATCATTTTTAGAGATTTGTAGATATTACTGTAATAGACACATAAGATTATCACAACTTTATTAGATGATTTGACCAAAGGAACTTTGAACCGTCTAATGATTCAACAAACTATTTGGTTAAAATATTGGTTACATAGTTCGCTTTTGTGAAATGACTTGAAAGGTGTAAGATAAGTAAAAGTTGAAAATATCGTAAGTGAAATATCAATATTTTCAATGTTATTTTTTTCATTACATGAATCGAAGGCAAATTTCTCTTTTTGAACCGAAGCTTAACTTCAACCGGTCCATTCTGACACAAAACATTAAGTAGAGAGTTTAACTACACATTTATGAACAATGATTGTGATGTCTCTAATACAATAGACTTCAAATGTGTTTAATGAGTGAAGTCATATTCAATCCATCAAATCTATAAAGTTCTGTACATTCTTATTAATAAACCTACCAATACATTTCATTATCACTGATAGACATAGAAGGAGAGACATTTGTATCTTCTTGAGTGACTCCCTACTTTACCTCATTTAAATTCTCATTGTATTTTTTTCTATCATATAAAAGTAATATTATTACTCCTACATAAGTTCAAATATTATACATAGTATTGGTGACACAAAAATGTATAAATTTACTTTAGGAGATACTTAAAAACAATACAACAATGATTGACTTAAAAGGACATGTGATATAAGTGGTGTAGCACAAAGTCAACTCATGTCAACACAAACTATAACTCAAAAGAAAGTAATAAAAAACTAACATAATTTAAGAATTTCTCCTTATATGTGTCTTTCTATTATGTTTTTCAATTAATTTAAATTTTTCACTTGAAAACTTTTAAATTAAAGTATTCTGATAAATGACAAATATTTATATATTATGATCCTAGTTTTGACTTATATTTAGGAACTCATAGTTGTTTTCTTTTTTGTTGTCCTCGTAATAGTTTTTAATTCAAACTCAATTTTTATCTTATTTTCACTGTGATTTTATACTTTGTTTGTTTTTTTGTTTATTTTTGCAAGAAAAGTTAGAAGATATTGGGTTAAAACAAAACTAATATTCGTACTTAAGTGAATTTTAGGCAACATAAAGCAAGAGACACATGACTTGTACTCTTAAAGACTTTTAAAAACTTGGGTAACTTGTGGCTTGTTATCACTATCGTTGTTTTTACTTGACTCAAGACACATTAAGAGAAAGTTGTAAAAAAAAAAATAACTAACTCAAAATGTTATAAATAAAAGTGTTGACAAATTGTAAATCATCCTAAGTAGACACATACATATGAATATTTGTGTACGTTGAGTTCTTTTTTGTCTTTTTTATTTGTTTTTGTTATAGCAAATCCATGAGGGGTTAAACATCTTGTTCCTTAAAGGTTGTTGTAACTATCCAAATCAAGTAATTTATGTTCTTCTTTCTAACATTATTTATTACTCAGTTACTTGCTTTTAATACTTGTTTGACCTAGCTAACCAAATCATAGCTTTAATTGCAGTTGAGAAAACTTTTTGTAAATTAGAATCTAGGTAAGAATATGTAGATTCAATACTTGAGTTGTTGTCTGTTTACTACTTGCAAAAAATTGATACACTTCCATAAAATTGTTCTTCACATCGATTTTGTAAATTTTGAAATCCATGAGAAAAACATAACTAAGGAGTAGCCGAATTTCTTATCTTTCAATATGAGCATATCTCTCATCATAGTCCATTTCTTCCTAGACTTTTACAACCAATATTGCCTTACTTCTAGTTATGTATCCATCCTCATATACTTTGTTCTTAAAACCTATTTTGTACCAATAACTAATTCAATATTAGATTTAAATACAAGGTCTTATCCCTGATTCTTGAAGCAACTAGCAGGTTCTGTAAGGGATGTTGAATAAAACTACAAGACTTCTCTTCCAAATAGTTAGATCATATTAGAGCAAAGTTCAGTAACCCTTAATTTTGATTTAGTCCATGGCACAACAAAGTGTAAAACATGAAGATGTTTCATTTGTATGACGTCTTAAAAAAATGGGAGATCATACAAGATGCAAGTACTTTGTCTGACAGACAATATAATACCTTATAGTTTTTGCTTCGTTTGACAAATGAAGCCTTCATTTGATGATAAACACACACAATTTTTAAACTTATATTGTACTTTATTATAAATACTTTCCTAAAGTATGTGGAGCTTAACTTATTTTTCATCACTCTTATGGTATATAATAGGAAACAAAAATTAGATAAATTCATGCTTCAAAAGAAATTTTAAGTTCGAAACAAATTTTAACTTTAAAGAAATTTAAAAAACTTTACTTTTCATGTTAATAAAAAATGTGTACTTCTAATTTAACTTTATTATTTAATTCTTTTCGAAATGGAAAACATAACTACTAACATAATTCAAATAATGCATATAATAGGACAACAATAATAATAGTCAAATACTAAATTTATATTATTACTTTATAAGAAAATAAAGTTAATAATAATACTCATATAAGACATAATTAATAGTTTATAATATATTGTGTTGTTGAAAAATGTCTGATTTATAGTGTATTATGGTGTTGAAATGTATGTCAAGTTACTCTAGCATTTAGATAATTTATTTTCACTTTTTTTTTTTAAATTTTAGAATATAATTAAAGATAAAATAAAAATACGAAATACGTAGAAAATATTTTTATATATACAACAATTAATAAAAATTAAAAGGTTTTGTAACTACTTTTATATAAATTTTATTATAAGATTATTTTTATTTTTATTTTTGATAAAATATTACACACTCTTATTATATAATTTAAGATTATAAAAATTAATAAAAAAATATTTTTATGTACATAATTTCTTACAACTTCAACATAAATTTTAATACTACTTTTAATTAATTTTATTATAATATTTTTTCTAATTTTTAATTTTATTTTCTATCATCGTGAAAACGATAGATACACGCTCATATGCCTCTCTTTTCATTAGTAATAGAAATTATAAAAAAGTTAATATTAGTTTTTATAGAAAATTGTATCATCAATATTCAAACAAAATATTTTTAAAAACTTTAAATTATTTTTCTCTATTTAATTTTTTAAAAATAGACACATGCTAATTATTATGCTATCTGTGTAATTCTTTTTTGACAGTGCCATTCCGGAAAGGGCAACATAAAATCCATTTGGCTTTCTACACATAACAGGATCATGCGTTAAGATTCTTTAGCGTGATTTGTTTTCAACAGTCTTTGATTGGAACACGTTACCTCCTGAATACTACATATCTTCACAACTTCATCTTATGATCTGTCATCCCTGTCTTCCCCTTTTGTTAAGGGAAGATAATTCTTTCAGGCAACATTTGGCTTGTAATTGAATGGGAGAATCACCATACTGCATGTACTATTTCTTTAAACACTGTTCAGTTGAGGAAAATTGAGCAAGGGCAAAAGGGAAAGACGAAATGCAAAACAGTTTGAACAAAAAGAATGATCTTTACAGATTGAATGATTACTGGCTCTACCGATTAAAAACACTAACAAGTTAAGCAATAAAATCTTCAGAAACAAGCAGGAAGACATCATTGTTCAGTTTGGCGACGAGCAGAAGGAAAGGGAGCACCAAATCTAGCAGAGAAACTGGGAGGCATGTCATCATCTTCACTCTGAGCCCCACTATTGAAGTTGAGAGCATAGCTGTGTTCATCATACTGAAATCTGTTCTTCTGCTGCTTCCTGCCATACCCACTTATCTTTCTGATGAATGTTTTCCACTTGGGACCTGCAATCACTTCCGTAAACTCCTTCATATTCCTCAACTTGCAACTCAGCCACGAATCACCCCTTTGCTCGACTGAGACCTTAACTTCACGGTCTCTACACCAACTAAACCCAAAACCTCCAAAGCATCCATACCCACATCCACTAGGCTCCTGGTGGTCGTAGAAATCTTCCTTATGTTCCGCTGCCTCCACCAATGGCCTTCCCTCTGAAGCAGCCATATTGCAGAGAATGGGCAGTTTGCAAGGATTGTAGCTGACGGGACTTTAATTATGTAGATAGCTTTAACATATAGATGATGATTATAAAGAGAAGAGGGAGAGAGAACGAGAGAGATGCAAAGGAGCAAAATGGCAAAGAAAAATGAAGCTACAGCTGTCTTGATCATCTCCAACTAAAAAATATTAATAAAAAAAGGAAACACAACTGTTTGAACTGGAAACCATTGAGGAGTTTGGAATCGCCAAGGACGGTTTCACCTGATGATTGGCAATTGGCATGTCCGTCACTCAAGACACAAAAATACAATTAAATACTTGAAAAGGAAAAGTAAATGAAGAGTGGAAATTGTAGTATAATATGTGAATTCAATTTCGTGTGCCCCACACCACACCCAACGGAAAGGATATAGCCGACCCAACGGTACGCTGTGTCATGCCTAGCTGTTGGTGGCTCCCACGTCCCTTGATAGAGTAGTGGTAGCGAGGAAATTTAGTTGTCGAGGCATCCACTTGAGCAATAGTTGAAGAAAAGAAAAGGTCCTTGGTCAATACATACAATAACACGCCACTAGTAAGGACCTAATCACTTAAAATTCTCCCTTTCTATCAAAATCAAAATAATCACTTCAAAACAGTAACCGTAACAACATTACTGTTAAGTGCTTTTTAACTCTTTACAATGTCCATCTTTACAAGCACTATAAAAAAATTAAAAAATATCAATATCTTTCTTTTTCTGTTTTAACTAGTACGACACATGATATTCACTGAGGTTTGGGTGTAATACAAGAATATGTAGCACTGCTAAAAGGACTGACAACTATTAACCTTACCTTACCGTCTGACACTCGCAAACTTTTCCTACAGTATATATTCAACAAAGGATTGATCCACCGAATCGACAAAAACAATTCAGATCCAAAACATTATTAAGCACATTTCAGTTGTTGGAAATTATTTCTGCACTTGACTCAGCGATGAAGTAGGTTGCTGCTGTTGATTTTGTCCTTTAGGAGAGATCTTGGTTGCCATGGAACGTAATCCATTGGCAATCTCAGTGAAGGAAGGTCTTTCAGATGGTTCTGATGACCAGCACATCTCCATCAGCAGTCTCCATTCTGGATCGCAAGATTCTGGAACTGGAGGTCTTAAAGTGTTGTTTACTATACCACCTGAATTATGTTTGAAAAACCAAAATCTCAATAACCTAAAGCTAGTCAATAAAAGGCCACTTATGGATTCAAATTTTGACTAACTACCTATAATGGCTCCATAGTGCAAATCAGCATATGGCTCTTCTCCCGTGAGCAGTTCCCACATGACAATACCAAACGAAAACACATCAACCTGTAACGATAAATATGAGAAACAAAACTGTTTATAGAATGACAAAATATGAAGTATAAAAATAAATCAATGTTTCTATCAAGTACAAAATAAACCTTCTCTGATACAAGACTACTGCTCCCATTCAGCAGTTCTGGGGCCATCCAAGGTAGGGTTCCTCTAACTCCGCCAGATATTAAAGTCTGGCATTTTACTTTGGACAGACCCAAGTCACCCACCTGAAATGAAAGTCAGAAGGTCGACATTTGTATGAGCCCATTTGTATCAACATTTTTATGAGGGAATCAACTTTACTTCTAAACAATCACTTCAATAATATTTATGGGTTTGTTTAAGCTTTTGAAGAAAAAAATGAATCTATAGGAAACAAATTTATGTTTATTTTGAGTAGTAACTTTGAATATATTTCAAAAACAATGTTGAAATTACAACCATCTTTCAAAATAAAGTGTCTTTTATAAGAGAAAAAAATACACTAATAATGTAAAATATATTAACACCATCATTGCATAACACCATTAAACTCCGCAAAAAAACAAAAACACTACTATTTCCCTCAAATAAATCTCTGAAAAATAAATCACCTTTTTATAAAATCTTAACAAACAGGCCATATATATATTTAAGTGCTCTATGCTATGATCGCGTGGATCAAGAAAGCACGTAACATGACCCCGTTAAGAAAATTTCTGATAGAAAAAAATGTTGCAGTGGTGGAGCTAATTATAAATCATTAATTAACCTGAATCTACGGCAATTTGTCCGCAAATTATTCACTTCCTTATTTATAACATAGTGTAATGCATCTCAAGTATGAACGAATACAGAACAACAAGATTTCAAATATGACCACATAAGAATAAAATATTTCAACCTTGCATATTGGACGGTGTGGATCTCGGAGATTCACGAGCAAGTTGTCACTTTTCAAGTCAAAGTGTACTATGTTTTTTCCATGCAAATACTCCATGCCAAAGGCCACATCCATAGCAATCAAAAGCCGTTTGCGCTTGTCAAGATTCCTGATGTTGTCATATAAATCAAACAATTATGATAGGAACCAGAGGAATAAAGTAGAAAAGAAACTGATTTAAGATAGCCACTACAACCTCACAAAACACTGTGATCACTAATGAAACAGTAAGAAATACTGAAAAATAAAGACGAACTGGAGCACAGCGCTCCATACAAGATGGATCCGGAAGTTAAGGAAAAAAACATTGACACTCCAACTGAGAGTACCTCCGCTGCTCAAACCCAAACCTGCCCCCCGCCAGCCCGCCCCCCAACCCCAATTTGGTTAACCTTCTCCAAATACTCATGATTCCCAGACTTCAATCCTCCACTCTCTCCTTTGTCACCGGCAAAACCTTGCAATTCTGTTACTAAACACCTTAACCTGATTTGGGCCTATCTCCATGTCCATTCCCCAGTCCATCTTTTTACCTCTCCTTCGATAACATTTACTATGTTAAGACGACAGTTATGCATTAAATCAGAGTAATGCAAATTAATCAACAGATGGTTTTGTGAGCATGCACGTATACAAATACATTACTAGTACCTCCCATTCTTCTGCAATGCATTTCTTAGAGAACCGTTAACCATATACTCTGTCACTGTCGCCACAGAACCTCCCGGGCCATCAAGCACAACACCATAGAATGCTACCACATTTGGATGGTGCAAGTCAGCAAGCTTGATTGCCTCATTCCAAAAGTCTGCTCTCTGTTGATGATAAATAAATCATGAACAATGTCAGTCAGTTCGTTGGATGGAAAAATAAGAAGTGGGAAATAGAAATCGGAACAGTTAATGATGAGACACAAGACCAGACGCTCTTGCTCGGAAGGTTTTCCTGCAAAACACCTATCATTAATCCGCTTTATTGCGACATCAGTACCCCTCCATTTTCCATGATATACAGTCCCAAAGGTCCCAGAACCCAACTCTATCAGCTCTTCAAGGTCACAATTTTTTATAACCTAGTCAAAACGCAAGTTAAGGTTTTAGCTCAGGTTTGTTGGCAATATGAAACCTTATAAGAGAGAAAACATGCAAAAGAAAACATTCAACCTGCAAAGCTCCAACATCTGATGCTGGAAAGCCAAAATTTGATTTCTCTGGGAGCTTGCTTTTGAGATCCTGAGAGGAAAATATATTAGTATTTATTAGTATTATTATTATAATAATGGTGATGATAATGATAAAAAAATAATCAACAACAATAATAATAACAGTAAGAAAAATCACATCTAAATAAGGGCAATGGAATAGGGTGGGTTTTCCCCTCCACGCGATTCACCCCCTAAACCCACCCATGAATCCACATCCTTTCCTGACAGACAGAGATGAAAACATTGATGCACAATCTTGTCCGGTTTTGTGTCATCTCCATAAAAAGAAAGTCAAAAACGTAACAACATATAAGAAATTTAAGAACATATTGTTACTACAAAGATGTAAGCTTAACTTTACAATTTAACTAATATATTGTTTTATTATCAAAGTGTGACTGCGTCCATGGCAGGCATCTATCTAACCACAATCAATATCATTATGGGACAAGTACAGGCAGGTACGGTTTTTTTGCTATGTCTGAACCCATTGGAAAGTACGATGGAGGGGGAAGAACAAATATATTATTATAGAAATTATTCCTACAATTTCAAGGTAGAGAAAATAATACCAAAGAGTGTGCATGCAATGTCACCTGAATTTTATCTTTATACTGTATGTCTATTAGATTATTTTGAACATCTCCATCGCCAATGTCCTCATGATGGGACACATCTCTGGCATTCAAATCAAGATTTGAAGAAGTGCTTGAGTGCAGAACGGAAGCAGCTAAACCTTCTGCAACGGCTTGAAGTTGTCGGTCTTCTGATGAGACTTCAATAAAGAAACCAAAATACAATTACTGTGTCAAAAGCTTAAAATTAGATATGATAAATTTATTACTCATTTAAGGTGTTAACTAATTTACATACCCTTGGCGGCAGATCGAGCTTCTTCCAAAGTTAAAGTCTGTTTGGATGTCTGATAGAGGCCATTGTCTATTTGAGCTTCTAAATTTTGTTCCCCATTGATGCCAGGATTCTCACCAAGTTGATCCTTATTTGAATAGGTTTCTTTCTTCAATGCAACTTTGTTAGGTCTCGGCGGTGGAAAGTATGAACTGTGTATATTCCATAGATCCTGATTGCTAAAAAGTGAGTTTGAAGAATCCTGCACATCTCCAAACCTAGCAGATGGAGGAACTGAAGATAAAACTGCATCATCCCTGTGATGGTTTCCATTCTTTGACTGAGGATTTGATCCAGGTATGCCCCAAACAGGGGGTTGTATAACCTCATTACAATCCAGTGGCCTGGAATTATTCCCATATGAAATTTCCACAGTAGAACTAGGAAGCATATCTATCATATTAATTCGATCTGCATCAGTGATCAACTTTGAATTCCCAAGGTTGTGATCTAGAGCCACCCCTTTCTTCTCTACAACATGTTGAGTGCTGTAATCAAATTTATCATTATTTAGAAAATTTTCAGGATTACCTATTTTCAGGTTGTCCATTCTTCCATCAATAGGTTTGAGAAGATCCTGTGCTATCCAATTCTCCATGGCATCTGCTTTCGAAATAGAGCAAGCAAGTTCCTTTGTATATTCTGTTGGACATTCTTGAACCATACTGTCAGAATTTTCAATAGATGTGCCACCAACTAAAGGCATATCATTATTAACAGGTTTATTCACAAGAGCATCCTCTTTAGACCTGTTTTCAAGTGTCACCATATGTTGGCGGCCGACATCATCTCGATAAGAAAGCGGTGCTGTTCCCATCAGACCATCACTTGGCAACTGCTTTTCTCCTGTTCTTACAACTGCTTCCTGGATAACTGCATTCCTGGGATGTTCAGACCTGTCCAGCTTTTGTATAAAAACCCTCTCACCGTCAGACTCCAAAGAAAGTCCAGTTGTGTCCGTACAAGCTACTCCAGGTGGAGTATCCAATTTGCTTAGGACATTGGGTCTGGTCACAACTGCTTGTTCAACATTGTCTTCCTTCATTGGTGCAGATACCAAAACCATATTTGTTGCTTGAGCCCTTGAATTGTCCTCCGTAGGTAGACTATAGAAACTTGGGATTGAATCAGAAATTGGACCAGCACAGCTATTTCGCTGATCCTGAACCACAGGATCTGAATGTGCATGAGGCAGCTTCTTTTGACACATATAACAGTCCTCCACTCTCTGGAGTTTCTCAGGGGTCATCATTGGTTGTTGAGGTGCAAATGCATCAGAAAAGATTACATGCTCTGCTGAAGGAACCTGGATCCAGCCATAATTACCTCCAACAGGGACTTGAACCTGAAATGTTTTGTAACTTTGTTCAGCAGGAGCCTGGTGAATCATTAGCCCTGAAGCATTTTCATCATTATATTGGTCCAAACGATTTTGCTGAGGTTGCATGAATGGTTGTGGTTGAATAACACTCGGTCTTAAACCAGCATGAGAAAATGGCTGTGTCATGGTCATTTGCACTGCAGGGATTACCTGATGGGACCCAAAACGAGAAGTATTATCATGAAATTGATGTTGGGAGTAGATGGAGCCAGGCTTACCTAGAACCTGAGGATTCAGGAATCCCATATGGGGAGGCAGCTGGACATAATCTGCATAGTTCATAACCTCCTGGCGATGATCAACAAAAGTTTGCAAAGGTGCAGATGGTGGAATTTCCAAACCAGATTGTTGCACCCCAAATTGAGGCTGAGAAAAACTAACAGGTACAGACTTTTCTAACTCAACCTCATTCTGGAGAAGTGAACTGTGAGTTGGAACAGAATTACTGACAGGAATGCTCAGTGGAACCGGAGAGGCCTCCGTGTAAGATGTACCAGGAACCACAGAATTTGAAGTACCATCATGAGAAGCTGCCACGTTCCCCTCAGGAGATAAAGAACTGGGCATAGGTACAGGTACCCCACTGACATCCCCTTGAGCAGCATTCAAGCTATCAAGAGCATCTATCCCGCTAAAATCAGAATTCTGGGTAGATACTGCGCTTGTATAACTCGCTTTTCTTGTTAGTTTGCCACCAATCCCATCAGTAATTCCATTCACAGCTTCAACATATTTCAGTCCACCATCATTCAGATTTACAAACTGTGCTACACCAGAAGGATCAAGTTCTGAAGCAGAAAGAAGAAAGACCCTTAATTTGGGAGAACCGTCAGGAGACCTCTCAATCAATCTCTCATACTCCTCCATCATATTCTCCAGATCATCAGGGCAGGAAACCGAAACCAATGCATCAAGATCCTCATCAGGGAGCTGATATTTGATAACCACATGTTGCCCAAAGGTACCAATCATCTTCTGCACCAAATCATTAAAACTCACATCTCTCTTAACACTTATGATCCTTGTCTGCCCTCCAACATATCTCAACATCCCATCACTGGGCCTAGGCAAAATCTTCCCACCAAAACTGCACATCAACTTCATTTTCCGCCCTGAAACCGAATCATCCCCACCCTCCTCACTCACCTGATCTGTCCGCTGGCTTGAGGGCGTATTGGAAATGGAACCAACCCCAACACCACAAACATGATCACCAGGATTGCTAATGACTTTGCTGTTCCCCTGAACAGCATTATTGTTATTATTATTATTAACATCACTACTATTAATACTAGCCAGGCCATTAACCGAGGCAACCCAGTTACCCCCCAAATTCATAGGATACCCATGAGTAGCAGCCACAAAACTACTCGAAACATCGACAGCATTGCCACCAACAGCACCAACCCTATTGGGAAAACTAGGAGCATGGACAAACCCAACAGCAGGATTCACGGAGGGATTATGATTATGAATAGGCACAGCAGGACGAACACACCACGTGGCAGCCCCACCGCCACCTCCTGAAGCCACATTCCCATACCCCATTCCAACCAAGCCAGCATCAGAGACAGACGCAGGGTAGAAAATCGGCATCGCGCCCGGAACGGCGCCGGGAACCGCCGTAGACACCGGCAAAACGAGAGACTCCTCCCCTACACTCCGGGCTACTGAATTCAGTGGCCGCACAGCATCGCCGCCAGGACCAGGGGTTTGCTCAAACGCCATAACCACCGAAAACTCGAAATCACAAAGAAAACTGCTAACCAATAAAAGAAGCACTCAAATCGAAGACCAAACCTGTGAATTAGAGAGGCAACGGATTCGCCCAAAGAGGTCAATGCAAACCCTGCAGACATAAAACGCAGCTCAAAACCCTAGTCAAAATAGAAACAAAAAAATAAAAACACACTAAATTGAGAGAAAGAGAGAATACCAAATGTTAAGCGGTGCAGTGTGAGAAGAGAGAGAGAGAGAGAAATAAAGAGATGATAAAAAACAACGCGGAAGTTGGTGGAGCTTCGAATTCGAAAGAGGAGAAAAGAAATCGCGTCTTCCCGAAAAAATTGAGGGGTTTTGGAAGAGTTTTCCCTGTAATTGTAGTCTTGACAGTGTTTACCGTCTTGTTTTTTCTGTTATTATTTAAATTGGAAGAGAAAAACCGTTCGGATTGAAACTAGCAAGCACATTGGCAGAGAGTGCGGCGGCATGCAGAAAGCGTGCAGTTAGATATTTTGCCGGGAAAGTGACAAAATGTGGTAAACGGCGGTGGAGAAGGGAAGAAGCAAAGAAGGAAGAAGAATGGAGAGAGAGAAAGGCAGAAAGGGAGAAAGAGAGGGCACGTGGAGTGGACCGCTTCATGCAGAGTCTAATGAATTTGGGGAGAGGATAGAGATTTATGGTGACATGTTTGCATCTGCCAAAGAGTGTGGATGGGGCCTCGTGTCTCCCCCACCAAATCTCACCATACCAACTATTTTCTCTCTCTCTCTATTTATTTTTTATTTCATTTCTATATTTTAACACATTTTTAGTCATGTCTCCTACCGTCAAATATTACGATTTAAATCATTTTAAGTTTTTGAAAAACGTATTTGTTTATTTCTTTCATAATATTGTATGATTTTTATTATATAATAACATGTATTATCAATACATATATTATATTAATTGTTTTAAATTATATGATACGTATTTTAATTTTATTTTATTTAATTGTAGTAAAATTGATGTCGGTGATATAAGGACTTACAAAATATTTAACTTTGAAAAAAAAATAGTTTGATACTTAAAATAAAAATAAACTATGTATTAGAAACCGTAAACTGATTTAAGGCAAGTGTTAATATATATTTATGACCGTCATAAAGAGAAATGATTTCATGTCTTAGAGAATAAAATCTTTCACTATTAAAAAAATCATTAATTTGGCACACGCACATATTTATAAAAAATAATGTTACGAGCTTTTTTCTCCCAAAATTAAATTTAGCTTTAAATATATATTAAATTAAATAAATAAACATAAAAAATTAAAATGTTGATAATTAATAATTAAAAAATAAAATTCATATTTAAAAAGAAATTTTCATTAATTTGATAAAAAAAATAGAATGTGAGTTCTACACACTCAGCTAATTATGTCAAGTTATTTATTTATGATAAGTTATGTCATATATGAAAATAAATTGTATAAAGAAGCTACGTATATTTAATGTTGCATGAAAAACATTTAATGCATCTACATGTTTAAACATGGTGTGATATCAATGAAGATGAAAGGCCTTTGAACCTCACAACAATTCCAGATGGATTTTCAACATCTCTTTTTCTTTCTCAATTCTATTTAAAGAAGTTCTTCTTAAAAAAAAAAGGTAGACAACACTTATGAAATTTTTGTCTTAAAGCTTTCAAACAATTCTAAGTCTTCTATGTGTGAGAAAGAACATTGTTTATATTCATAGCTATCTAAAAGAGTGTTTATAATTTTGTATATGCCTTAGGACATTCATCTATTTTAGTGAGCAAAACTCGTGATCTCTTATACCAAAACATTTGTAATCAAAGTGTTTTAGTTATGAGTGATTGAGTCCAAATAACACTTGTGCTTAACCTAAAGTAGTTGGATCCCAAGAATACTCAATTTAGCCCGTGGATGGATATGAAGAAAAACTATCTTTCTTTACCTTTTTCAGCTTGTCTTTTCAAATTCCTATAAGTTTTGTCTCGTGATTTTCTCTTCTAAAATTTCCATAAGTACATTAAAGACTTGTGTCTCTCTCACTTGAAGGAAAGTAATCTTGATTTGGATTTTGGGACAATACTAACACACTTTTGAGTGTTTTATTGAACCCTCACCTTTTAGAAATTTTGTACCAATTTTAGATATAAACCTAAACACTTTTTGAGTGAAAACACTTAGGAAAGTGATTAGAAAATTTTCTAGTAGCTATTGTTGCATTTGGTTTGTTCTTTTGTGTTGTTTTCTTGCATATTTTATTAAGGTGTCTTCAAGCCTACTAGGGAGCATAAGGGAAGACATAGTGAGTGTGAACTTGGAAGAGGGATCAAATGACAATGAAAAACTCCAACAATTTGTGAGAATAAAAGGATTGAATTGAAGTCAAAGGAGAAAAAGAAAGATGAAAAAGGAGAGAGAAGTCATTTAAGGCCTTCCTCGTACTATAGAAGTGAAAAAGAATAATATTACAAGAAATTCAAGATATTGTAGAGTTGCAAAATTATAGAACTTTGAAGGGACTCGTTCATCATGCTACTAAGGTGGAGATTCAACTAAAGAGAAGTTTCTACAAGAGATCTTCATCACAACACTCCATATGGAAGAACAACAAAGATGAGGTAAGGCCACATGAAAACTAAGGTAAGTACCATAACACTTATTATTTTTCTTCTTCTCATAAAAAAAAAAAAAACTGCAAGCTCATTCATCTTCTTCTTCACAACCCAAATTTCAAGAAAAGAGAAGTACCATCAAATGTTCTTGGTGCTTGGAGTTTGGACATATTGCTTCAAATTATCCAAATAAAAGAGTTATGGTGATTAAAAATGGAAAGCTTCATTATGAATACATCTTTTTTCTTCAACTTTAAAGTTAAAATTTCTCTAATTGTGATTAATTAATAGTGATAAAAGGCTTAGTGTGACATATGTGTAATTATTAGCTTAATTAGTCTAGTGTTTGCATTAGGTATCATCATTACTTTTCTTGTATTCACATTGTTTATAGATATCTCTTCTCTCTTCTTGATCACACTATATAACTATAATAAGGCGACAAGTCCTCTTGTAAACTATACTTGAATGCTTGAATACAAATTGATTTTGTGAGACAATTTTAAATGTTTTGAGAATGTTCTATTCTTTTCTTGATTCTTATCTTGAAAAGTTTTTCAAGTGACAAATAATCATTGTACTTGTTGTTCTTACACAAATTTGAGAGACCCTTAAGTGACGCCTAACTGATCCAAATAGATGCGTCCCACACTTTCGAAATGCTTCCGTCTGGTCTCTTTACTCCTTTAGTCCGTTCCTTGCCCACAAAGCATGCCCCGAATCTACTAACTATTCGCCTAAGCCACAACAGGGAGTGTACCTGCGATTACATCCGACACTCAAGTCAGTGTTCGGTCATCGGAGCAAAGTAATATCTTAACTTCTTTTTCACATACCTTTGACCTTTGTTATCCACTTATTTATAGGATTCGAATTTGACTTGAGATTCATGTTATGTCAACTTTTTGTAGACTGACCTGACAGGGATTGCGTACACGTTTCAACTAACTCATTATTCTTTGACATGGGAGTTATTGGGCGACTAGTAATCACCCATGTCCAAATAGTACACTTGTCATTTAGGATTCTATTTCATTTCTTCTTCATATATTTTTTCTTAATCCATTTTATCTTTTCCTTTACAACTTGTTTTTCTTTTTAATTTTTTTAACGTCATATTATGGGTGCTTTCATAACCTTTTCCATGTCTTTCATTGATTCTTAACTTATCCAACACCTCTTAAGTTGATTAATATTCAACCATCCTTCTAAGGATTATATTGCCTTTCTTATATGTGTATTATCTCTTAGTTATCCTTTATAAAAGGGTCTGTAAAAATACTTATAAGACCATCATAGGACCTTCACTTGTGTTTAATTAGCCCACTGCAAAAAGTTTTTTAAAAGTGTTTCAATATCTTTATTCAACCTATCTTTAAAACTAATTTAAACCTTAATATTATATAATGTGAGTTTGTATTGTACATCTGTGTTATTATGGTGCAATATTGTATTAAAATCTTCTATATTTGAGGTGGATTGCTTCCAATACAAATTATTCCTTTTAAAAAATTATACTTTTAACATCGATTTTAATACTAATTGACATTAAAAGTTGTATCATGTCACTTTCAATATTTATAACCATAATTAATACTGAAAGTGTAAAAATGATGTTTAATATGTCTTCTATAATAAATGTAAAATAAGATGTTAATGTGATAATAATTATAATTACATTTTTTATCCCATACACTTGGATTTAAAATTAAAAGTAAGCTTCTTTTAACTAAGTTATGATACTGATTTGATAAAGATCATAATATAACTTTACTTTACATTTAAGTGTACATCAAAATATTTGGTCAAAATTAGTTAAAAAGCCTAGTAGGCTCTCTCTTGTTATTTATGTTTCAATCATAATCTTCTTATTTCTCAAGGAATCACTCTAATTGACCCTTACTTTCAAGGATTATTTTATCTAGTTTATGTTATAACAATTGTGAATACCTTATCTTTTATTAATGCATGTCATATTACGATCAATTTCTTATATAAATCGGTTATACACTAAATAATACACAACCCTTTTACCTTAAATTTTACTTGATTCAATTATACTAAATTAATGATACATATAATGACACATAAACACATCATTACTTTATTTTTCTTATAAGGTCAAATAACATTGATTTAACTTTAAAATGTGTCACATCATTTAATATCTTTTAACTGAATAAAAAATTAACCGTTAAATACAATTCTTTCACGTATATTATATATGTACTATACGGTTGATTAAGGGACAACCAGATTATAATAACAGCTGGAACAGAATAACAAAATATAACAGAATGGACTCAAACTCATTAAGCCCACTACTATGCCTATAAATACAGGTTCATTCACCTTAAACAAGGTACTTCTAGACTCTGATTTATATTCCTGCACACTCTAACCCTAAACTGACTTGAGCGTCGGAGTGCCTGCAGAACCTCTCCCGGGACAGTGGAATTTGGAGCCTCTGGAAAGGAGCAACACCAAGAACAATCAAGGAACAATTTTAGAAGATATTGTTGTTGCTGAAGCTAACCGGTCTCTTGCTAGAACAATATATATACACACAATTTTATACTAATCTAAATTATTTAATGTCTTATTTATATAAACTAAATTGATTTATTACACACTTTTTAAAATACATAAATATGAATTATTTATCATACTTTTATCAAATTTTAATCTCGATAATCATGACAATATAAAACTAGAATTTAATGCACTTATGCAAGATAGTTTTCATATCAAACTTTTCCTTTAATTATTTGATATATATGTCGGAGAAAAGTGTTCCATCCCACGCTTGACGCTTAAGATGGACACAAGCAGATATATAGAAATCAACAAAGTCGGCAGTGAAGAATCTAAGGGCTTCATAGGGTTAGTTATTCGTTATCTCTCGTTGGATATGGTTGTTAGCATCTGTGGGATAAGGACCTTTAAAATTCTACCTAGGTTACTCGATAACAACATATTAGAGTCCCTAAGTGTCGGTCAAAAAGACAAGAATGGGATATTTGTGGTTCACTAAAAAGAACACAAATTACTATTTGCATGTGTGAAACCAAGAAAAGGAGAAATTAAAGGGCTCAATATAACAATATCCCATGTTGTGTCCTCTTTTGAAAGCATAGACAATAGAGTGGCACATGCTGACTCATTTCCATTTTTCACCTTGAATGAGACATTAATTAAAGCTAGAGTTGAAGTTGGTGAAAAAGTGCACCAAGTTTATTATAGTAGTATATCTAATAATCATACGCGGAATTACACTTTCCACTGCAACAACATGAGTACAAAAAGGGGCTGTTTTGAACATAAATAACAATAGCAAGATAAGACATTTGATGGACCCAAATAACCAATTTACGCGTTTTTATAGTGGAGATTTTGTTTGGAGTTGGGACTATATGATTTAGATATATAAAGTATATTTTATTAATTTATAAAATTATTACAAAAGATTAATATTCCAGTTCTGTATATGTATTCGAAGGATTAGAAATACAAGCTGTTTTTTTGTTTTAGTTAATTATCCTTAAAGGTGGGATCGTTTTATTTTATTTTATTTTCAATTTGATTGAAAATATTTTGAAATACAATCAAAGGTGAATAGTATAATAAAAATATAAACTATATATAATTTCAAGTGAAAAATATAATTAGAATAATTTATTTATAAATAAAAAATACAAAGGTTTAAAATTAACTAAAATTTACACTGTAAATAATCTAAAATACATTTTATCAAAAAAAAAAACTTTATATAGAACATCGTATTATCATGTCTATTTTTATCATTATAAATATACACACTATTTTAATAAATCATTTCACGTATAATTTAATAAATTAACTTAATAGTTTTCCACTACTAGCTTTTTTTTAACTTTTGACTAAGTTTTGAACTCTCACTTAATTTTTGAAACGTACCCTTAATATTTAAGGTTGTAGGAGTAGAAGCAACAAGTTACTTTTCATGCTCTTCATCACCTATTTTTTAAAGTTATTGTAAAAATATTTTTGTAATTACTAATGATGAGAAACTTATTGTCGTTATTGCAAAATAATTACTTTTAGATTTTTTTTTTCAGAAGACCCAAATTAGAAATTGGACTGTTTTTTTTTTCTGAAGACTTAATTGAAAGTGTTTTCTAGTACTAATTTTTCTACTGTATTAATAAAATCTACTATTAATATATTAATAATGAAATATTAGAATAATTAAAATAAAAAAATTATAAAAAATAAAATTATGTACTATTAATATTAGAAATATTTTTATAAAAAGTTATAAATTCAAAATAAGATTGATATTACTAACCACAATAACTGATTTCCTTATATCCGGTGAAGTAGTTAATTAAATTTCCAAATATGACCCGATAAAATATATGATATAATGATATATTTTAATTTGTTTCTTTTTTTTCTCTTCTATTATTTCTGTACTCAATGCAATTATTTGTCTTATTTATAAAAAATATTAATTAGAATTATATTTGTTTTATTTTATAATGTAAAAATTTAAATTTATTTATTAAATTATAATTTTGTTTTCTTGACCTCTTTCACTTAAGGTTGTTGAGACTATTAATATATGATATTATGGGATTGAGATTATGATTGATAGATGTCATGTTGACAAATCACATTAGAAACAACAAATCTAAAGTAATTTTGGAAAGTTTCGTTGAACATGTGTAGGGAAAATTTCAAATTAAAATTCTTTATTATTACGATATCATTATAAGGTATTTGTTTTTGTATGGACTAGGAAGTTGTCTTTGTCTCTACCTTATTGATCTAATTGTCCTACTTGTAAATTTCTTTTCGAGTCTTGGTTAAAGTGGAGGAGGATACTTGCAACACTTCATACTCAACATTTAGTGGTTTGACTATTTAATGCTATTAAAACTTAGATTTTACTTGATGGTGTCAACCTATTTATAGAGGTGAGTGAGATTGATGTTTGAAGTGGGTTTGTATTAACACAACTCTCAAGATTAATCTTGGTTTAATTAATTAGTGTATTTTAACTGATTTCAATCATTATTTATTTATTGTTTTAGGTCTCCAACATGTGTTTGAAGAGGTTTTCCAAGATTTTTTAGACTTGTTGTTTTTTGTGTGGCTTGTTGTTTTTTGTGTGGCTTGTTGAGATGATATTGATCACACATGATATCAGTTAGATCAATAATGTTGGATATTAATAGTCTTCACCGTTTGTAAATAAATAAAATTTATTTTAAAATTAAATATGATAGATATGTGTCCTTTAAGAATTAATCTAGATTGTTCTCTATATTATATAATTTTATAAAAAAAAACTTAGTTACTTTGGTTAGAAAACATAGTTACCTAGTGATCTTTAGAGACCAAGAACTAACTTACCAGGGGCAAAAGATGGGGCAAAAGATGTCATGGCTACGGAGACAAAGGATGATTTAAGACTTTTTAAGAAGAGCTTGAGACTTTGTATAAAGATTAAGGCTTAAAAGGACCAAATTTCTTTTCCTCTTTCTTTTCTTTTATTTGTCTCTAATTTATTTTTCTTCAGTTGATTTCCTATATTTCCTCTACCAATAATAGTAGTTTCCTTAATATTTTTTGCTAATTTTTTATTATTTTATTTTATTGAAATCCAAGACACGAGCTATATGAAAGTTTTATTTTCTCATCAATAAATTTTATCTATTTTAGGGTAAAAACAAAATATTCTTATGTTGATTATGCGGTGAAACTTTTTTATTGTTGATTTTATTTCTTCAGGCTTGACAATGATGGTTTAAAAGAGTTGAATTCGAAAGGCCTACTCAAGTGAGTTAAGTGATATGATCAAATCTACTAGGTGGTCATGTTCTTTTTATGCAAACAATTGATCTTGTTTAATTTTTTGTATTTGCTTAATAAATATATTTGTCAGAATATGATCAAGATCTTGTTTCTTTTTATGAGTCACTAACTAAAAAGACAACTCAGAGTGTTTTTTACAGTTTGTCACCTCCTTGCGTCAAGAATTGAAATTATATTTTGAGTATTCCTTTAGAACCCAAATAATGAAAAATAATTGTGACCCATACCCAAGGATTGGAAGAAGAATTAGCCAATATAATAAATTATTCTAAGTTTAATGAGAGCATAAGAATCCAAAAACACTTCAGAATATTCTAAGTTCGATGTGAGCATGAGATCCCACAAACACAAAACAAAATTTTAAGTTTGGTGTGGGTAGGTAAATACCCATAATGTTAAACGGCTAGAAATAACGTTCTTCAAAGGTTAAAGGAATGCTGAAGATATATATATATATATACTAGCTTTTCTTTTTGGGTTAGAAATTTGTAAATAAGAATCTAGTGACTTACAAGAATAAAGAAGGATTGCTGAGGTATTAACTAAATGTTTTCTTTGTCTAAGGTATTTTCGAAAATCTAGAAAAAAAAACATGATTTCTTGATTGCCAAACCACATTAGAAGCCATGAAAGTCCTTAATGATCCTCCTCACACGTATATGTTATCATGTAATTATTTTAGACAACTAATAAAATTAAATTGAATGTATAAAGGTGTGATATTGAGAGAAATACAAGCCATACAAAATACACAGGAAAGACAATTATGCACAAAAATTCATTCTCTAAACTACTTATTTTTATCTTTTAAATTTCTTATTCTAGTCTAGTTGAGGAGTTAGAGTAACTTCTGCATTAAATTACGTGATTGTCTCAATGATTAAGAAAGATTCATTTACTTAAAATTCTCTTTGTAAAAGTGTTTAGTTTTATGGATTAGATTTTACTTTTGTTTTTTTTTTTTTTTTTTTTTTTTTGGTTGCTTGAGAACAAATAAAGTTTAAGTTTCATGTTATGATAAATTTTAAATATACGAAGTAAAAAAAAAATATAAGGAGGGTAAGTTAACTATTTAAGATATTTCAAATCAACATTTCATAACAATTGAAATCAAAGTTATATTTCAATATTTTATAAACACTGATTCTAATTTCTGAAGATTAGTGCATTAAATTAGATTTAGAGGTTAGTACTTATCAGATGACTCCTTCTAATTGTGAATCCACAACTCCCAACCAATTTGATCATAACATTATCTGACAGGTATCATCACATTATCTGATAGGATAAATCCATATATATACCCTGAACAGCTCTTTCAAACTATAGTTTCAATTAACTGAATCTCCATCAACTTTCTCTCACCACCTAGTACCCATCATCTATATGATTCTGACCTACCAGCAAAGTCAAGATATTCCATTCCCGACAAATCCTCAAATAATACACATCATATATCATTCATACTTAGTATTTTCTTTTCTGAAAATACTAAGTCTAGAATGTTATTTCACAACAGTTAGCAACACAACAAAATCACATGCTACTACTCATACATGTTTTAATAAATTAAAAGAATTATCAAAATCAAGAAAAGAAGTACATTATAAATTCATAGTAGTACACTGCTTAGTGCCGACTTAGGAAGTGGCACCCAGTGCCTTGTACAAAATTTCAGGTTTTCAAATTTTCTACTTCCTCACAATGTATATCTTCTAAATTGATCATATATCATCTTACAACTTACTTATCCAACTTAAAAATTCTTATCTATCAAATTATCAATTACAACTACTATGAGTACTTTGAATTGTCTTTCTATTTTCGAACTAAAATTTTCATTTCAAAACACTTTTATCCACTTTCTTATGCCTTACCAATATAAAAAATCTTTCAAATTTTCAAAAATAAGCTACCAGACTAACAATATTAGATAATTTCTCTATTATCGAAATAAAGCTAAATTAAAATAAAATATCAAATTATTTTAACTCATTCCATGTTCAAAATCAATCTAGACCTGTCAATTGAAATAACACACAATTTCTCCAACATAAACACATTTACTTCTCAAAATTTAAATACTCAAGTTGAACATAAAATACAACATCTACCCAAGCATATCCCCTTACTTGTTTAAGAAAAGGGTCACCTATAAAAGATTCCAAGCTACAACTCATAAGAATTACTTAACTTGCAAATAGTTCCGATCAATAATTTGAACCTACCCTTAGGATCTAGAATGAATAAAGATCATTCTTTATGTTTCTAATACCACATGCAAAAAAAATCACAGATTTTTAAAAGAATCTTAAACTGCTCTAAGAATAGGAAAAAAATTAAACTTATTAAAACAAAAGTTGTGATTGGTTAAGTAGAGTTTGCTCTACACTATACCAGAAATTGAACAGGATTTCTGATATTCAATCTGATATAGGACTTCTGATATTCAATCTGATATAGGACTTCTGATATTCAATCTGATATAAAATGAAAAGAAGATTTTTAAAGAGAACGCATAAAAGATTTTTAAAGAAAGGGTAGAAAGAAGTAGAATTTTGTTGTTTACAGAGAAACTTTTTTTTTTTTAGAAATGACTCTGAATCCTTACAACTTTTCTAATCAATATAAAATAAACAAAAAATAATCTAACTACTTTTTTATAATTAAATCTTTCTTAAATTCATTTTTTAAAAGTTTTAAATTTTTTATAAGAATTGGTTAATTTTTTTTTTCAATTTTTTCAAAAATATAATTTTAGTCTTTACTATTTTTTTTATTACTGAGACCATTGTTGATCGATGGATTAAATTATATTTTTATTTAACTAAATGACATTAAATTGAACTTTTAATGAATTAAAATAGATTAATAAGTTTTTTTATCCAATCTAATATAATTTGAAATAAAATTTATGTGATCCATCTAAAATGTTTATCTTATTATTTTCCAAAGCATCCTTTTAAGAATATTCAAATATTCATACAAATGAAAAGAAATTTCTATTAAATAATAAGGAGCAGGAACTCTGCTCATTCTTAATTGCTTGATATCCTCAGTTCATTCATAGAATTTTTACTGTTACAACTGCTGGACTTTAAGTCAAGCGTGAAACAACATTTAATATCGCACCCGCATAAAAAGAGTAAAAATATTAATTCAAAAGAGAATCGTAACCTTTTTTTTTTTTTTTTTTAATTTTTTAGTGGATTGTGATGGAGTTTTCTCTTTGGATAATTATTTTTATAAATTCACAAAATCAGATTCCTTTTTCAAAATATGCAGTCCTAGAAAGAATGATATATTGATAATTAGTGTTTCTTTTTTCATAAGAAAATAAAATAAACCCATAGAGATGAAATAAAAACTGGGATAAAAATATACTATTACTTATTTATATGATTGAACAACAAAAAGACTAAGATTTTCTCTCTCTCGTTTAATACAATAAAAAATACAAGTGTTAATAAAGAAAATGTCCAAATGTATCTTACATTTTTAATTTTCTGTAAAAGATAAAATGAACATTTTACCAGTGCAGAGAAAAAATTGACAAGAACGCCGTCTATGTTTTTTTATCTTCATATTCTTGTTATACTAAAAAGAACATTTTGCCCTTTTTTCTGTTCCAGTGACTTGGTCTCTGTCCCTTTTTTCTGCTTCACCATGCATCAACCAATAAGGGATTAGGCCCCTAATCGAAGTTTTCCCCCTTTTCTGGGTCCAACCTACATAAGCAAGTGTTTTTGGCCGACAAACCTCCATAATGTGAGGGTTGGAATTGCAGAAGACTCGCGAGATTCAGTTTAATAATACAACGACATTCAAAATAAACAATTTTTCTTGAAAGTCAAAGGTATTAGGACATGAATTTAAGCTTAATCACCCTCACGTTTAAAATTATTTTCAATTTATATTTTATAAATTGATTTTATTTCTACCATTTTCTCTTCTTTAATCATATTGTATATAAAACTAAAAACTAATTATTTATAGATAATATAACAACAATAGATAATAGGTTCAATATTCTCATACTCTGAAATTATATTGAAAAATAAATTTAAATTTAATTTATTTTTAAAAAAATTATAAAAAACATTACTTTTACTTATATATTATAAATTAATCTTTATCTAATGTGTTGTTCAACAAAAAAAATTAAAACACCTAATTTTCTCTAATTATTTTTCACTTATAATCTTAGTAAAACGAGTTTGTTGAGCCCAATATTGCTCTTGAGCCCAATATATTGCACAAGAAGATAAACACTATTCAAAGAAGATGAACTCACGTCTTAACATTGAAGCCATAAATGTGCCAATACAGGAAGAAATCTAACTCATTCTAAAAACTGTAAGACTAAGATTAAATAACATTAACCTAAATGTAAGGTAAACCATAGCTGGAACGAAGAATCTATTAAGTGGGTGGTGGAAGGCATGGGTTTTCGGTGATAGTGGTGGTTGACTATTCTTTTGCATCGTTAATGAAAGTAAAGAGGAAACTACGAACCTTTGATAAAGCATGATGTATAATTAAATAGCCATGTATTCAATATTCCACGAACAAGAATATGTAAGAAATGCAATTAAGATAACTTCACAAGAACAAAACATGGATGAAATTATGGACATAAGGATTGAACCTGAATTACAAAACAATGTTAGAATGAGCTGGTTCTTAATTTAAAGCAACTGAGAGCAATAAGTAGTTGATTTATATATTTTTGTTGTTTGGAGAACTATAGTCTCATGCTTCTTACGTGTCCATTAGATTATAATCCCACTAACGAAGTTGCATCACCTACTTATGCTCTTTTTCTATACTTTATCCTCAACTTATTCTACATTACAGTAGTTGATCAACCTCATCTTTTCTTTAAACTGAAGTTTTTATTTAAATTTTTTCAACTTTCACGTACTTCATCTAATATATGTAATATCATCTCTCATATGTTCGATCTAAGGTTTAGGAGAATTTTGATTTACTTATAATACTTATCTTAAACTCTTTTTGTATTAATTCGACAAACTCATCATAAAAAAACTAATTAGTAGTATCGAAGATAAGTTTTTGCAAACTAATGTAGTATAATTTTTCTTTAAAAACATCATTTTTTATTAAAAAATAAACTTAGTATTTTTTACCAAGCATAAAGAGCTTGTGTTAGACTATACAAGATCTTGTTAAGCTTAAAACATGTAGATGATATATAGTACTTTCAAATTCTAAGGTTATTCTACCTTTATGACACCATTAAGGAATATATTTTTAATATTTATTTGGTATAACTTCATATTATAATGAATAACAAATGAAAGTAAGATATGTGTTGGAACAACTGACTTTATAAGAGGCTTGAAAAGAATCTTGGATTTTTTTTCCATAAAGGATGACTATCTAACAAACAAACATAAAAACAATGCAACATATTTTTATATTGGTTCATCCAAACACATAAATTACATCTTGTTCTCCCTTAAGCAAAATACTTAAAGAGGTTTCACCAATAATAAAAAATTACAATCCGAGTGCACAAATCATCCTAATTCTACCTTCTTAATCTCTCTCTAAGATTAAGAACTCTTAAAGAAAATAACATTCTCAAATAGAGTACATCCATTATATTGTCATATAATGGAATCTAGTTGTCGTTCTCTACTACATCCATCATATCTATATGACATTATTCAAATAATGCAATAATCTATTGCTTTCACCATTTGAACTTCTCACCTTGAAAACTTGACCCTCTTTATCCATTTATGACGTTACAATTAACCCCAAGTGGATACCTTAGCTCTGATACCAACTTAAAATAACATGTTAGATCTATAAATGGAGGCTGAATAGCTTTAAAATGCTTTGAAACTTTTTTTTTCATAAGACATTTGTGAGTATAATGTCTAGGGGGATCATTTACTAATTTCAAAAATAATTTTAAAAATGTTTTCACCATGAAAAGATAATAGGAATTTATGCACGTCTGGCATAGGAAAATAAACGCTTGATTTTTGTATTGGTTCAGTCAAACTGAGGTATATTAAGTTCTCCTTAATAAACTCTTAAAGATTTTCACTATAATCAAACTAATAATACATGTATTCCCAATGTCACTTTTATCTTACAACACATACACTAAGTCACTCCTAATTATCTCCTTTGCCTCTTATTGAGATAAAGATCATAAGTATTTTTTGACACTAAGTCACTTATAAATTTTATACGTATTTTATAATTTCACTAGAAAACATGTTGTTTGAATATTATAAAAATAAATCTCTAAGAGATAATATAAATAAACACTCCTTATTGATAGAACTTCACAAAAATGAAGGGTTTACAAAGAAGTTATTCTTAAAGAAGGTTAACCAACATGCACAACAAGAAGTAATTCACATAAGAGCATTAATTCATTCTTTATGGATTGACTTCTATCTATAGACATCTTGAAGGACATCATTAAAATTTTACACAAATTTTCTATTTATATGTCATTAGCAGATGTTGATAGCCCTCAACTTGTTATATATAAAGTGTCTCTCATACTAAATATATTTTTCTGATACCACCAAATTTGACATACAATTTCAAAAGAGTTTGTTATGCTGTGTTAGAATCTACATAAAAATCTGTGAGTCAATTGTAATAGTTTCTTGGACAGTCTAACAAATTCAAATGTAATTTTGAGTTTTGTTATGATGATTGCAAATTATGCATTATTTCTTTTATGTAGAGAGTCTTTTAATTTTGTGCTTGAATATTTTCAAATTTGATGATAACTAGTTGGTTAGATTGTGTTATTCAAATAATATATAAATTAAAATATTAATTTACTAAAATTTAGTAATATTTACTATGACCAAAATCATGATAAATTTTATTAAGATTAAGTTGATCGATAAAGACTAGATTATTATTGAACAAATTACAAAAATTAGACTATTGTGATAATATCATATAGTATTTTTTTTATCAAATAGTCCATATTATATATTTAATATTGATAAGCATGAAAAAAGGATTTATGTTTCTTGTATGTGATTAAGTGAGAGGTAAAAGTTTTTCAAAAATTTTAAAAGAAACATGTCTATTGTATAACATGTATGTTGTCTCCTTTTGATTTTTTTTTTTTTTATTGTTTTACTTGATAAGTGATTATTTTTTATTGTTTTACTTGATAATTAAGTTCACTGTAAGAATATATCAGCGTGTTTATACAAACATGAATAATACCATTGAACATAATCAAGTGATTAAAGGATAAGATTACGACACATGTAAATATATTCCAATCCTATAATAATTGAACTTTGTTTTGCTTTACATTACACATATGTTGGACTAATTCTGCTGTAGTGCTGTATCCTATTTGAATCACTAATTTTATTTAACTTTTCTATTATATACACAAACACGATTGGGATATATCTTTGTCTTTATCCTTTCAAACAACATGTGAGAGAATAACAGAGGCTGTGAATGCTGATTCTGTGCGAATAACAAAGAGATCAACATCCATTTTGTTTTCTTTATGCCTTCACTAATTTTTTTACTCGACAAAACCATGTGGAGCACCTATTCTGGGATCACATGATGAATTATTAATAGATTCGAATAAATAATTGTTTTGACAATTTTTTTTTTTTGTTTTCACAAAATTGTCTTTCTTCTTAATGTGAAATTGCAAAATATTTCACAAGTTACTCTCCATTCTTGTTCATATCCATTTTCATTCATCATTTTCTTTAATCTATCAGTTAACAAATATTGTAAATAATCTCTGTAGTTAGCAAATTTGTTTCGAAAAATCAATCACACTTATCGATCGAATGGGCAACGGTTAAATTTGTTCAAATCTTTATATCCTTTAAATTGTACTGGCATGTACTATCTTCTTTGAATTTAAAATGAAACAGCCTCATAATCTCTACTTCTCTGTTTAAATTAAAATAACAATCTTATACAACAGTATTTTTAACTATCATTTTTAAATAAGAACTTTTTTGTTTATATTTTTGACCAAAAAAAGTGAAGAGATTTTTCATAACCTATTATTTCTTTCGATTTATAATTTTTTCATGTATTTAATTCTAACTTGAATTTTACTTTTTCAAGAAAACATCCATAATGAAAAATAACATTACATCATAATATAAATTATTTATCATCTATCTAAAATAAATTTTATATACTTAAAACATTTATTTATTATAAAATATTAATTATATATTATTTATTTATTAAATAAATATCTATTTATCAAGATATTTTTTTTCATATATATTTTATGGTATTCAATCAAAACTTTGAAGTAATACAGTATAAATAAGTTTCGTGATATTCAACGAGGAAAATCATTGTCTTCTAGGTAGGACAAAATTCAATAGTATTTCGTTAAGATATTTGATGACAAAAAAGTCTTCTAGTAATTAAAAAATTGATGAATTAGCTTTTAGAATAAGTGTCATATGACTTTTTGATATGATAATGAATTCTAACCCTTAAAACTTTTCTAAACTCTTTATTTATTTTCTTGTAAATAGTCAAACTTTTCTTCACCACACCTAATTTTCTTTTTCTTTTGGTTAATACAAACACCATGTGTACGTGCCTAGCACTTCACATAAATTTCTTCTTAAAAATTGTCAGTGCTATAGCTTTTCAATAAAATGTGAATCTTTTATCTTCGTATTATCAAGTAACATAAGTAATAATTTTTATTCTATTGTTCATCAAGATAAAGGGCAAGAAAATGAATAAAGGACAAAATTTTCTTGGTTTACTCTTTTTAATCAAAACATTATATATATGGTTTTTGTTATTTTGGATGTCTTTTTTTAATTCAAAAAAGTTTTCAAATCTTATAACTCTATAAAGTCCTCTGAAATTTTTAAAATTTTAACAATAAAATATTTTAAATCAAAATACAAAATATTGATTATAAAAGTTTTTTAAAAATGTTGATTTAATACACTTCCTAATTTATTGCCGGGGGATTGTGTGTAAACGAATAAATTTTTAAAATGTCTTAATTTTATCTTCTGAAAATAATCTTTTAACTATTTCTCTTTCTATATCTATATATGGAATTTGCTAGACATAACTTGTATATTTTCTTTTTTTCATTCATGTTAAATGTCGAGTTATAAGGTGGAGTTTGTTTTTCTGATGTTTTTGTTATCTTTTATGTGTGATAACGAGTGTGTTTCATATTTTGTTTTATATATTTGAAGAAATATACCTTAACATACTCTTCTTTAAAAATATAATAAATAAAAATGTTATGTATATTAGCATTTACTTCATATTGATATTTTTATTTTTTAGGTCAAAACTCTCTCGGTATTATTAAAAATTACCATAAAGTAGAATGTAATTTTCTTTTCCACTAAGTCAAGCATGTTTATATGACATGACTAAAAAAAATGACCAATTTCTTCTTCCATTACCTATACTTATACCTTTAAATATAAGTAAAAATATAAGTAACTGATTGATTATGTAGCTTTCAAATTCTATATATACCTCTTATTTTACTAAGAACTAACCACTGTGCATAAATTTTAGTATCAATTGAAATATTAAAGATATATTAAATAAAGTCACAATTTTTTTTCCTGACAAAGCTTTAAACTATTTATTAATTAAAAATAATACAATAATTTATATTAGTTCAACCACCTACATCAATAATAATAATAACAACAATAATTATTATAATAATAATAATAATTATTATTATTATTACTTTATTATAAACATAATCTTAACAAGTAGAACATGTCAATGAAACTAATGTATAGGAGAAGTTATCCTAAATGATTTTTCTTTAATCTATTTTATATATCTCTGTTACTTAAGTTGTCGTAAATAATATTTTTTTTCATTTTAAATTTATTAAAAATTATTCAGTGTGCTTTAATTCTAAAATTTATTCATACCAAAAAAATAAAGAACTAAAAATATTGATCACAATTTAATAATTTTAGAAACTATATAATTTTAAAAAGCACAATAATTATAATCACAATTTTTTAAACAAATATATAAAAATTATTTTTCTTTCTGATAAATTTATGTAAATAAATATTACTCACGTTGGGAAGCACAACTAAATAAAATTCATGTTTGAATATTTTTTTATAAAATAAAAAAACAAAAAGTCGTGTTTTCAATAAATATTTTATAAATTTGAAAAAAAAAGTGTGTGAAAATACAAAGCTTTATAAGTTAAGAGAGACAGAAGAGTTGAGAACATCGGATTCTCTTTACAAGCACAATTTATCAGTTTTTTTAAATATATCCACTTTTTAAATAAAAACAAATAAATTACACCACACTCATAAGATACTATTTTCACTGCTTATGTAGGAAATTTCAGTAGAAAGTATAATAAAATATAATCTCTGAAAATGTTAGATTCTTGACATAATTTTCAGAAGTGTCTTATCAAATATAGAAATATCACATTCTGACAGTAAGACATTGAAAAAGCTTCAAAAATCTTCCTGTAGAGTCTATTTTGAAAGTTCATATACGAATTTTCATAAAATACTTTTCGCACATATTTTTTTTCTGTGTTTTTTATTATCAATTGAAATACATCAAGTATCATAAAATGATAATTTCTCTTTAATTTGAAGAGTTCTGCTCATCATTTATGTAAAAGGGTTTAATTAAGGGTGTAGTAGACGTTTTGGAAATAAATAAATTTTAAATGAGTATTTACAGGAGAAATAAGTAAATAAAATTATTTATTAAAATAAGTAAAGAAATTACTCATTATAAATATGTCCAACTTGTGGCCTAATTTTGTCTTTTCACTTCTCTCATAAAGTGGCAGGGACTACAACTGTGTCATACCAACTCTTCTATTTGGCCTTTAACAAGAAAATCAGTGTGCTTTCCAAATCAATCATCTTTTCCACTAGCATCATTCTCTTTCTATTTCTTTGTCAGCAAGCACTAGCAGGAACAGGACAAGCCATGTTACAAGCAATTATAGAACATGTTCATGACATAAGAAGCAAGAGACAATGTATTCAACTTAATGATTTGTGAGCTATATCCATGGCTGGAATGCTTCCAGGAGTTGAATGTGCAAGAAGGAGAAGATTCCATAGTTGCTTGGATTCAAACTCAACTTCTTTAGCTTCACATGTATCTAGAAGACGCTCTTCTTTTGGTTTGTATGTAACTAACCATGAATATTGTCTTTCCTTGTCCACTTCACAGGTGTGCTCCTAATATCCCTAAATACCTTTTCATTTATATGCACATTTTATCATTAATTTTCTTCCTGAATTTGTGTGAAAACAGCAAAGAGGCATGTTATACCAGACACACCCAGATGAGGATATGGCAGGAGCAGCCAGAGAAGCCAGACAGAGATTGGATGACAAGTTTAGAGCACAAAGGATGTCAGATAACAAAAGGTATATAAAAAAAAAAATTGAAAACCAAAAAGTGTTCTTTTTATGCAGATCTGATTATCTTTGTTGAACAAGCTGAATACTAAAAAGCATAGTCAAATCAAAGTTAGGCTTTGTCTAGTTCAGAGGAAATACATACTACTTATGGTCATATTTAAGCAACACCATAGTTAGATATTCAAGTGTCCAGAAAATATGCAGCAGATACTGCTAGAGACTCAACTGATTGAAACCATAACAATTCTGTGACCAACTATGTTAGCCTAAGCATCAAACTGCATAAGGAAAAAGGCCTTTGCCTATCAAGTATAACACACCACAACAGATTTAGTAATTGTCCCTCATGTCTATTGCAACCACTTCGGTGATCTGATTATCAGACCCAAATAGCAGTGTAAAATTTTTATATAATATCAGTCAATTAGAAATTATCAATGGTAGGAGTTTTAAAGTAGTCATTCAATAAACTTATCATACATTACTCAATGGTTTGTGATTCTATATCTTTGTCTTTGTCTAATTGTTTGTGTCTTTGAAATTAGTGTTTTATGTCATGGTATGGCTACAAAAGTTGAATTTGAACTTTCTTCAGGCTCAAATAGCTCTTCTATTTAGTTTTTTGGAATAGTTAGTTCATGACTGAGTTGAATTTAAGCATATCAGAAATATGATCCTCCTATGCATTGTCCTCACTTCAGGCTTAAATAATTCTTGTAAGATTTTGGAATTGTTGGTTCATGACACCTAGAATAATTAATAGGTGAGTGATATTTTCTCAATTTTGTTTTGGAAGCTTATGGCTAATTAATTAACAGGCAAAACAGTACAACATGTGTGGAGGGTCGAAGAACAAGCATAACAGAGTTGCACACAGAGGTATATGGGTCAAAGAAAAGTGGTGCAAGGAAATTCAGTTGGACTAGATGGAGCTGGAAGGCCTCTGAACAAGAGGACTGTGCTGTGTGCTTGGAATCATTTAGGGTTGGAGAGACACTGATCCATCTTCCTTGTGCACATAAGTTCCATGACAGATGCTTGAAACCATGGTTGGAAAATAATTCTCATTGTCCATGTTGCAGAACAATCATTCTTCCCCTCTAGATTTAACTTTTCCTTGTGTTCAATTGTAGACTGAGTTGGATAAAACATGAAGTGAAATGTGTGAAAATTTGAACTTCAGAGTGACCATGTGTATCTAATCTAGCACATTTGAAGATCACTCAATGATTATTTTGGCAAGCTCAGATGAAATTATCATAAAGTTGATCAAAAAGTTAATTATCCATAGTTCTGATTGAATTAAAAATAGTTCTTTAAAACTAGATGAAACTATTTAGTTTAAAAAGTGGAGTGAATTAAATTATTTATTAGGTCAGAAAACTAGTTTTATACTCTAAAAAACTGAACTGAACCATTAAAGGTTGTTAAATTATAATTTTTTTAAACTGCACTATCAATAGTTTTACAACTCTGAGAACTATTTTTTTTTTTTTAACTAAACTAACTCTCTAAATATGTTTGAAACAACATTCAATTTAATTTTATAATTTTACTTAAAACACATAAAATACATTTGACCACAATACTACATTAAAGAGCTTAACAAGTGGATGTACTTTATAATAGGTTAGTCATACATTAGTTTCCAAGGAAAAAACTGAGTTAAACTATAAAGTAGTTATACTAAATTAAACTAAACTAGTTAATTTTAATAGCTAATTAAACTGCATTATTTACAGGTTTAGTTGACTATTTATATTAAAAACTAAACTGAAATATTATAATTTTTTAATGCTATAATTATTAAACTATATTTTTCTTTGATGAACTAAAACTAAATTGAAAATTATTTCTCTAATAAACATAAATTTTTTTACTAAAACTATTGTAGTTATTAAATTACACTTTTTGCTACACCAAAACTAAACATGAAATTAATATTTCAATAATCATATATATTTTTTTTTCTTTAACAAACAGATGTTGAAAAAAAGAAACAATGATATAAAATCTTTATATTCTCGTTATATTTCAATTAAATTCATAATTTGTTTATATTCAAAATGTATTATTTGTTGTGATTCAAAGGTTTGTAAAGAGAAAGAAAAAGAAGTTGATAAAGAGAAAGTATTTGTAGGAAAACAGAAATACTAGAGAAAGTAAATAAGCGTTAAAAAAAATGGAAAAAATAATTAATTTTTTAAAGATGATTTAATTTAAAATTTTTATTTCTGTTATTAATATATTTTTGCACAAATCCAACTTCTTTTTGTAGATTTTTTTAAGTGAAATGATTTTGCTTTAAATTAATTTAATACTTTCACACTACCAAAGCATGTCAGTTACTCCAATTTGGACTCTAAATTTTCAGTCTAAAATTTTCTATTTCAACTTTGTTTCTGTGGCAAAGGATAACCAAAATCTTTTAAATTTTCCACTACTGTTCTATTTTGGTACATTTATGTATCAAAGATGTAACAAAATTTTTCAATATAAACTTGGACCAACCCTAATAAGCATATACAATCATCACAATTTATATTTATAATTTCTGTAGACAGTTCACATGAGAAAAATAAAAAATAATATATATTGAGTTAATTTGAAAAATTAATAAATTGTAATTTTATATTTTTCTTTAATTATTCGTACAAATTTTTATTTGTTTATTATTATTTTTCTTCTGTTATACATAATTTTGTATATTTTATTTGTGTGTTTCAGTTAGTGAAATCATTTTTTATAATATCTTAAAACATTGACTTTTGTTTAGATTTAGAGTTAAAAATATGGAGTTTTTAAAATATCAAGATTAATTCACATGAAAAGTTAAAAAATAAAATATATTACAAAAAAACATATTTCTTAAATAATTTTGTTAGTTTTAGTTTGATGTGGGGCATTTTGCATTTGCCTTTGCCAACCCAATCAAGCAACGGCTAGTTCCCTCACCATTCTCATCATCATGTGACCGTTCAGCACACCACCCCAGATTCAAAATACATCATTGTTTCTTCTGTTTTGTTTCTTCTACAATCTCTACAAAACACCATTTACATTGGTGAACAAAATTCTTGCTCTTTGTCGGAAAAAATGGGGTACTCCAATGCACCCAAGGCGTATTACTCCACTCTGCACGATTCAATCACCTCTCTGTGCAAGACCATTATTCCCTTGGGCATCAAGAAACGGTGTTTGGTTTCCGCAAAGCACAGTCTGTGGAAACTTCAATCTGACAACCTCAAATGGCAGCAAGACTCACTCCATCAGATTCTCAATTTGTTGGCACTGCACAAAGATGATATCCTCTCTGAAGCTGAGTTTTCAGCTTTCAGGACCCATTTGCTTGACACCCTTCTTGCTGCTCCCCCTCAACAACAGGATCATGCCGCCATCATCAAAGACAAGCTTATGTTCTTACAGGTGAGTGGTACTAGTTTTGATCTAATAGAATCTCACTTTTGCCAACATTCTAGTTCATTTGACATTGGCCCTTTTTGAGAATATGTTTCCTAGAGTGATTATAGTTTAATAAGAGGAAGGACCCTATAATGTTTCAAAATATTTTTAATCACTTAAAAGGAACAATCTTTTTGTAGTAAATACATTTTCTTACAAATCCATTTTTTGCTATCTTTAACAGATGTACTAGTACTTTATTAGATTGATAGAAAAAGTGCTGAGCAGAATAAGATAGAATTAAGATTTTAAATTGATAGAATTAAGATTTTAAATTGCAGTCCTTGTGTTATGGAGAATTTTAGGTGGATGTGTTATGGAGAATTTTAGGTGGATGATAACGCATTGGCCCCAATTACATTTATGTTTGCGGTTTTGTTTGTTACAATTTTTCTTTTTATGTTGCTGAAAAGTACCGAAGATCGTTTCGTATTGGTCCCAATTGTGTTGGTTAGATGTCTATAGACTCTAAAACTATTTAATTGTGGCTGAGATCACAACAAAGATTTTGAATTCCAGTTATGGTTATAATTTTGGACAGAATGTTAATAAGAAGTTCAACTTTTGAGTTACTTAAGTTTTAATGAAATGTAACATTGCTTAATTATTGACACATGTTACTTGTTGGTTGGTGTCAGGAACTTCTTCATGCCAAATGCATTTCTGAAGGAGAGTATCAATCTTCAAGAAGGCCTTTGCTTGTGAGATTGGCAGTTCAAGGAGGTGAGATTGAAGGCAGGGAAGTGATAATTTCAGGGTTGAAAGACACAAAAGAAAATCCAGAGGAAGAATGGTCAGATATTGACTTGAAGGATGATCAGGGCTTGATGAACAAAGAGAAGTCAAATTCCAAGAAGACATCAAAGCAGGTTATGAAAGGAGCAACCTCGGTTTTAAGCTTTGGATCTCCTTTCAAACCTGGGAAAAACTCTATGGAGAAGAGCATATTCAATTCACCCACTTTACACATGCACTCATCTCAATCAAAAGTCCGTTCTCCCTCTATCTTGACCCAAAGTGAATTGAGGCATTCTAAGGAAAACAAACCCTTGTGGGATGGATCAGAGAAGATGAAGAGGAAGCCATTTAGAGCTCTATTTCATAGGGATAAAAATAAGAAAGAGGGGCATGGTGGTGGTGGAGATCATCATGGTCTTGAGGCAGAGAAATCAACAAAAAAACAATGGGACGGGTTGAGGAAAGGGAAGAAAAGTGACACAACAGATGATGACACAATTCCTTTGTCTCTAAATGAGAGGTCTGATAGTGAGGCCTACTTGCATTCCTATCAGCATGATCAATCACCATCTACTTTTTCTGTGGATGATAAGGTTTGAGAATTGAAACACTTGCTTTGTTTTTTAAACTGCAAATTACATTCTTTTGGAAAAAGGGAACTCGAAGAGCTATTTTGACCATTGAGCCAAATTTCTTTATGAATAAACAGGTTTTGGGGGACAATGTAAAGAAGGAGCTGTCAATAATTCCTACAGAAATGAGGAGCGCAAATACAAATCTCATCTTCTCGTATGTGATTTGTCAATTATTTCATTTTCCATGTTTGACATCCTTCTGCATATTTCTTAGAAATGCAATTGTTAATCTTGTTTTGCTAACAAGTGTTGTTTCTTATTGGGTTGAAGACCAAGGTGTGATCGGCACAGTGAAGAGGTGGTGAAGAAACAATTGAAAAACCGTGTTGGAGAAATGGAAAATTGGCACAATGATGCAGAAGTGAAACATGAAAACATGGGGTGGACAACATTTGAAGAGGAGGAAAACATTCACCCAAATCTTTTTGTTCCCCATGATAAATCATTGCGAAGCCGTAGCAACAATCCATTTCTTCATTGTTAGAGTAAGTGAATCTTCTCCAGGAGCAGCAAAAGTGGTACTGTTTGGATTATTTGTATAATATCTGTGTTTATATATCATAATGTGGTCTCCTTAACAATATTTACATTTAAATAGGCAAAATAAATTTATCCTCCAGTTATTGCATGTGTAAATTCATGTTGGGAGAGCCATATCCAAATATTAAATGTATTATGGAACTTTACTTAAGCAAAGGAAAAGTTGATAGATGCCTCTACTGTGACTCTTATGACATTTTCATTTCATGACTCATCCAATGTTTTTGAAATCATTGGATCTGTAATTTCTATTCTTCTTCTATTATAAGGATGTATTATTTATGTTCTAGCCAAAAGTAAGTATGATTATGCTATCTTGAATATTGTTTATCCTTTAAAGTCACTGATTTCAAGTAACCATAAATCTTTAAAGATCATTTTTAAATGTTTTTTTTATCATTTATTATTATTTTTTAAATTATTTAAATAGTATTACGTATATTTATTTAAAAAATTTAAAAAAAATTTAAATAGTTTTATTTGTTTTATTCAAAACAAATGTTTTAAATTTTTGTTATTTATTTTAAAGATTTTCTCATAATGCATTTTTTATAAAATAGATGATAAAATTTGAAGTTTTGAAAGTATTTGATCATTTAAAATAAAATAATAGAATAATATAAATATTGAATATATTGATTGATTGTGTTGCAAGAACATATATAAATAATTCAGGTTTCATATTATGTTAATCTTAAATAATTTACAAATTCCGACTTTTAGCCTTACTATTGTTAAACTTTCTTAAAATCTTTTTAAATTAATCAATCAAGTCCTTACGTTTCTTTTCAAACCATTGCGATTTTAATACAATATATAATTTTATGTTTTCAGGTGTTCTAAAGATAGGATGAGTTGTATAAAAATATTTTCAATAAAATCAATTTGTTTTGTGGACGTATTTGTCTTTGATATTTAAAGTTTAATTTTAATACATTTAATTAAACATAAAAGAATTTATGATTTTTTTGTTTTTAGTTAAATTAATATATTTTAGTTAAAAATCATCAAAAATAAATCGGCACGCTTGAGAACGTAATTTGATTAGTTTTAAGTGTGTTGAATTTGATTTCTATACTGATTAATATAGTCATTATTGAAATGTTATTAAGTTAAACAACATTCAACAAATGTCAATTGTAAATCATATCTTAATACATACAAGATTATTGTTTAATATAATCCCTACAATTCGAATAAGGAATTCAATGTCTAGAAATTAAAATATGGAACCTTTATTAATGAAAGATATTAATGAGAAATGTCACTTTAGAAATCATTGTAAATTCACAAGATGTACCATAATGACAACTTATTTTGAATTTTCAATTAAGAAATTATCTAAACATCCAACTCAATCTATTAGAAAATTTATCTTATGCTTATGGTAGAAATTTAGAACTTGATTTCTTTAAAATTGATTTGATAATAAATGAATGATACTAATTATGAAATGATTATTATGTTTCCAAAATAAATAATTATGGTATTATATTCCTTAATATGAAAAAGACTTATTATTTAACATATTTGGACATTTTTGTGTCCTTTAAAAGTTAAGAAAGAAAGTTCTACAACTTTTCTATTAAGAACAAAATCCATTTCGAACATCTAAAGACCTAAAAATGTATTACGAAATCAAATCATGCACTAAGTTTTTAGAAAATTACTTTGAGAACATTTTAGAGTTGATATTGTTATTGGTGGATGAGTGGGTGTGAGTTTTTAATTAGTCTAAGTAAGCTTACTAATCTAATAGCTGTTAAGAGACTTATACTGTACATTTTATATTCATTCTTTATTCTTTTTATATTCTGAGTCAAGATAGATATTATACATTACAATTACAATTTAAGTTTAATCAGACAGTTCAATGAAAACTTAATTTGATAGATATTAAAGATTTAATTTGGCTAATATTTTGATTTAGTTCATAAATTAGTTTGATTTATTTTTTGATTAAATTGCATAACTGCACCTATAATTGTTCAATCTGGATATTTAAGTTGCTCTGGTAACTCATTATGCATGAATACAAGAGTTTATGGATCAATGTTTTCCTAATCTATCGCATTTGTTTACGTTTTATTTGATATGATAAAAATCATCTTAATAACAGTTAAATTTATGTCTCCTTAAAAAATAACCTATATTATTTGTTATATTACAAATTTTAAAAAACTTTAATAAATATTTCTTATATTACAAATTAAAAAAAAAAGTGAATTTTGGTAATGATTCGATACCACTATTATCTTAACAAATAATAATTATAGCAATAATAATAAATATTATTATAATCCTGTATCCCATTTTACAAAAGATATATATTTTTAATTATTTTTTGTTATTTTCTAATATACAATTTTACTTTTTAATAAATGTTTTTTAATTAATAAAATAAATAATTATACAATCTCTCTTTAAGAGATAATTACATAACTTATTTACTGAAAATAAGTACTACATAAATTATATTAATATAGTTTTTACAATAATTATATACTTCTAAACTTTATTATTTTATATAATTTCATAAAATTATTTATTTTAAAATTATATTATTTTAAGTTAATAATAATACCGATATTCGTACGCTCGATGAAACATTAATAATAATAAAGAATAAGATACTTTGAGAAAGAAACTTCAACTTCGTGGGGCGTTTTGGACAAGTTACCATCAGATCCAGACACGAATAACAAATATGGAGAACACGTATTTGACTCGCAGTTTCGGATTCAATATCTTACCACTTTCTACCTTCTTCTATCGTTCTGCAACTCCGAGGTTAACACGTTCCCTAAATCTGTTATCTGTTATCTTACGTCACGACCTTTTCACTCCACTTCTCAGACCAAAACCACCTTCCCTGTCTTTTAGCTTTTAGCCACTGCTAAAACTTGTACTTTTCCGCTTTTCAAAGACTAACACCATTAAGATTTCACGCCAACAACCGACTCTTCGTAATACAGGAAGCCCTTTTACAGTTTCCAATCTCAGATCCCTCTTTTACACTCTTCAGATCATAGATTCTAATATTGTATGCAGTTGTGAAAGAAAAAGGAGAAATATTTGATCTTTTCGTAATTTTGCTGCGTTGGATCATATTAGATTAGATTCACTGTGCAGAATAGAATCCTTATGAATTAGAATGCAATCCGGGAGTTTGAGCCAGACTCCAGCCCTGACACTATTTCCTGGCCTGAAACCGCCTCACAAAACCCTACTATTCCACCAAATATGTGTTCTTGTTATCACATTCCTTGCATATGCTTCCTTTCATGCCTCCAGGAAGCCCCCCAGCATTGTCAAGAGTGTTCTGGGACCCACAGTGCCATCCAATGCAGCTCAAGTTCCCAACTTGAGTTCCAATGATACAGGGTGGCCCCCTTTCAATGGAACCCAAGGTACTCACAGGCTGGGCGAGCTTGATCTCGCATTCCTTACTTCTTACTCCATTGGCATGTATTTGGCTGGTCACGTTGGGGATAGGATTGATTTGAGGTTGTTTCTTGTGTTTGGGATGATGGGTAGTGGCTTTTTTACCATACTTTTTGGATTAGGTTATTGGTTAGATGTTCATGTGCTGGGGTTTTTTGTTGGTGTTCAGATTGTTTGTGGAGTGTTTCAGTCAATAGGGTGGCCTTGTGTGGTTGCAGTTGTGGGGAATTGGCTAGGGGAATCGAAGAGAGGCTTGATAATGGGGGTATGGAATTCGCATACCTCGGTGGGGAATATCATTGGTTCAGTGGTGGCTTCAGGGGTTTTGGAGTTTGGCTGGGGTTGGTCCTTTGTGGTGCCTGGACTCCTGATTATTTTGGTGGGGATTTTGGTGTTTTTGTTTCTTGTTGTGAACCCTGAGAGTATGGGATTTGTGCATCCTGGAGTGGACATCGAAATGAGTGTTGACAACAAAAATGTAGAGAATCTGCAGAAAGGGGAATCGGAGGAAACTAAGCTTATTGAGTCTGATAATTCAGATTCTTCTTCTGCAATTGGGTTTTTGGAGGCATGGAAGTTACCAGGAGTGGCTTCGTTTGCTTTCTGTCTCTTTTTCTCCAAGCTAGTGGCTTATACCTTCCTGTATTGGTTGCCCTTCTACATAAAGCACACTGGTAATTGTTATTTATACAAAGCTATATGATTTGTATAGCTCATATCCAAATATTAATTTCTAGTGTCTCCATCTTCTTAATCTCCGGGTTTGCTACTAGGAAATTGGATTGCTTGTTTGATAGAACTGTTATGTGATGTGTCTTTAGGCATTATGAAGTTGCGTGACAGGTATTTTTGTATGGTGTTTTATCCGTATTTCGGTACAATTTAAATCTAGAGAACTAATTGTTTATTTTTTCTAAAGCTCTCTCAGCTAGCTGACAAAATTAGGTGATTATTTAAACTGAACCAATCATATTTGTCGTGGCAGTTTCTATAGTTTGTAATTTTTTGTTTTTTTGTGTATTTGAGAGAGAATTTTGGGCTTAGACTTGTGTATTATGCTTTTCGTTCTTCAATTCTGGTTTAATCCAGAATTTCTGCCTGTAAAAAATGGAGTTTTATGTGCAAACTCACGTCTCACGTTGCCCACTATATCTTTTCATGATCTTAATTGTAAATTTGGTGTTCATTGCAGCTGTTGCCGGAGTGCATATCTCACACAAAACTGCTGGGTTGCTATCAACGATATTTGACATCGGGGGAGTCCTAGGTGGAATCACAGCTGGTTTCATTTCTGACTTGATTGAAGCACGTGCTATTACTTCAATGCTGTTCCTGTTTCTATCAATTCCAGCACTTGCTTTGTATCGCATTTTTGGGAGCCTCTCCATGTTGATGAACATCACTTTAATGTTTCTTTCGGGGTTTTTGGTGAATGGTCCATATTCCCTCATCACAACTGCTGTGGCTGCTGATCTTGGTACGCAAAGCTTGAATGATCGGAATTCTCGAGCACTGGCTACTGTTACTGCAATAATAGATGGCACCGGTTCTGTTGGGGCTGCCCTTGGACCACTTTTGGCTGGATATATTTCGACTAGGGGATGGAACAGTGTCTTTTTTATGCTCATTCTGTCTATTTTCTTTGCTGGTTTATTCTTGATTCGTATTGCAAGAACTGAGATAAGAGAGAAGCTTTCAGGAAAGTGATTTTAAATATTTTAGTTTGATTATTTAGTCAGGCCCTTTTGGTGGTGCCTTTTTACCACACAGGAATTAGCTATTGATTGAGAAACTGCAAAGAGGCTTCATTCAATGTTTGTATTATATGTTCATTCTTGATTCGCTGTTGTAAAAAAAGCAAATATGTAAGAATGTTCATGGTGAAATAATTCAACTTCTTTTGGGTATTTTGTTTTTCATGCAGTCTTTAGTGGTGTTTTTTGTGGATATTCCTGACTATGGTTTTAAACATTCGAAGTTGGTGTCATGTATAACGGTACACTTTCTGTTTCTACATTCTCTTCATCGAATGTTTGGAATTGGCTGATGTAACGATAGATGATTTATCTATCCATTAAGTTGTTTCACAATAGAGCACTTTATAAATGGTTTATCTGATTAATTTTGAACCAGCAGTTGCGTATTGGTCTTTTACGCCCTGAAAGTGTTTCGAAAGAAAAGGTAAGTTAACCCGTAAGAGGTTTGGAAACATTCAGCTCCTCACCATATATATTGTTTGAGAGGTTCTCTTAACAAATATCAATTACTAGTTCCTTCTTTCCAAGTAAAAATCTTTATTCGTACTAAATGTTTGATCAATAATCATGAAGAGCAACAATATATACAAAAGATTTAAGGCAAATTTAGTTTCTTTTTTTTTATCTTGTTATTCTTACACCCGTGTGAAGGACATCTGAAATGAGAAGCTAGACCCTCGTAATCAGTTGTCAATTATTTACATTACGCCGATGAAAAATAAAAGTAGAATGTTACATGTAATCATATCATCCCATATTACAATGTTTTTCTCCAAAGACATTGGAAAAAAAATAATTGTAATGATGTAAACTTATTAGAATATTATTCCACGCCTTGTTCTTTCTTCCTCTGGGAGGGCAAGGACTAGGTCAATCTTCTGAATTTTGTGTGGTGGATGAATATCTGTACATTGTGGCATCTCTAAAAAATCAGCTTGAATGTTTATTTGCATAGAAAAATGCTTTATTCTTTTAGCAGGGATTTAAGATTCTGAAGTCCTTCTGCAGATATGCTTCTTCTTACTCGTGTTCTTTCTACAACCACAGGTGTTGGAGGATCTGAGTTAAAACATACCATCACAACTGTCAAGTTATCAGTTGATTCTCTCTTGATTGCTTCCTGCACTATTTCCTTGCAGCATTGTTTCTCATCATTGTGCTCTTGAAGCCTCCTCCTAGCAAAATCCACAGCATTTTGGCTACTAAAAACATCCCATATTCCATCACTAGCAATTATCAAGAATTCATCTTCTTTGGTCAATGTCATCAATTTAAGTTCAGGTTCAGCACTCAGTGGTCCTCCTCTTTCACTCGTTCCCTTCATTCCTTCAAGGTGCCAGTCTCCAATAGCGCGAGTGATACCTAACTGGCCATTCAGGTAACCATCGTCAATGAAACCACCTAGGGACTCAACCCGTGTCCTTTCATTGACACAGTTTGGCCTATGATCTTTAGACATTTCTATGGCCCTTCCATGGCGGGACAAGACAGCTCGGCAGTCTCCCACATTAGCTACAAGTAAAGACCTGTATAAAAGAATGAAAAGGGCAATGTATATGAGCAACAAATAAGGAGACAAAAAGAGGCACATAGATAGATCTATTCCATAAATTTTTGTTGAAACTGGATGGATCATACATAAATCTAGTAGGGCAAAAGTAGCTGTGATTTTGAATGTCTGATGTGTTGCCAATAAAGGATCACCCATATTTTGTGGTGATTTTATGGACCGAGAGGAGAAAAGGAAAGATTATAGAAAAAAATGAAAAGAAGTGACCAGGATAGGGTGATGTAGAGTAGGCACAGATTCATACAACTATAAATCATAAGAGATGATGTTCATGTCAGGCACCCCCTTTGACTTGAATGTCAATGTGCCACTTTCACAGCTACACTTGTTCTATGAATATGTCACTAGATATGTGGGAAGGAAAATATATGCCATGGTTCTTAAGAACTAAAGAACAGTGGAGACGAGTGCTCACCTTCCAAATATAATTGCAGTTAAAGCAGTTGTACCAGAAGAAAGAGAAGGCTCTTGAGAGGATGTTTTTAGAAATGCAGCGTCAGTCTCCAAGAATGACCTTTTGACCACCTTCTCAAGCTCCAAAGGAAAGTTAACATCCTCAACAATAAATCTTGGCAGATTATCACGTACAAATTGTGCAGCACTCTTCCCTCCATGTCCATCAAATACCTGCACATTACACCATTTTCCTTTCACATGTCAAACCCTGAAAGATTGCATATCTTCCTTCACAAAATGACTCAAAAAAATTAGTCCTCTCAAGGCTTGCTTGCTAGCTAGCCTAGATAGTGTGATGGATCAAGAATGTTTAAATTATCCATGTAAAATTACAAAAAGCAAAATAGTTTCAGAAGAATTGAAACATTAATTTGAAGTTCGTGACAAGGAGCAATTAGCATAATGGTGAAAAAAGTTTACCCCGTAAAATGAAACAGCTTCCCCAGAAAGTGCATTATAGTTAAATTTCTTTGCCAAGTCTCCAATGCATATGTGAGTGTCCTCCATGTAAGGGCGTTCTCCTATGTCAGACCACTCTCCAGACCGAAGAGCCGGGGCCAAATTCATCTGATTCTGTTTCTTGTCTGCAATCACCGCGTCCTCATAAATGCTTTCTAGCTACATGCACCACAGAAGAAAAAGGAAATCAAGATGATAGAAGCGAAAACAGTGGATAAGTTAGGAAATTGAATCTGCTAAGTAAACTCAAGAACGCAATAAAAAGTAAGAGAAATACTCCTAATATATACACACCACATTGAGCCCCAAAACAGCTTTGTTTTTGGGCTTATTCCTGAAGTTATTTCAAGTCATCTTAAAAAAGGTATGCTCACGGAAAACACTAACAAATTCTGTGGACAACAATCAAGTGGAAAAGGAATACAACAATAAAAGAAGACAATTTAATAGCCAGCTATGCAAACTGATTCAGTCGGCAACACAATCAATTATTTCACAAATAATTAAGCTACAGTGTTCCAAGCCGACTGAACTAACTAATTTCTGTCAGGACCACTTATAACTAACACCCTCAAGCCCTTCAAAATGACGTGAGAGAAAAATCCAAAATTACAGAACCCCGAGATCAGATCATAAGAACAAAATAAAGCTTCCATTTACTGTCAAATTTTGTCGCATCCAAACAAACATTACTAGATTAGACACAAACATGTATCACAGTCATGTTTCATTTGCTAGGAGATTCTCTCCCACCAAGGAAGCGTAAAATCATTGATGAAAGGCATGAGATACAAACCAATGTCAAATTCAGAAAACCCATGTCTTCCAAAAGAACAGCAAAGGTAAGAGGAGATTAAAAGCAAACAACTTTCTTGCCATGTAAAACACAACTGAGCTTGACTAAAAGTGTTTCCATCACCCACAAGAAAAAGACTCAAGGGAATACTATTACTCACAGGAATAGAACTTTGAAGAGTGGTATTTGTGGTGTCATGAGCTGAAGTTGTGAGAAAAGATATTTTTTTGTCCATGTGGGAGGGGAGCAAAAGGTGACATTGCAAAGGCCATGAATTTGTTGAGGTGTTATCCATATCTTTCTCTGCATCCTGCACACACATGATGGCTGCAGCAATGGTGGTTCTGTTTGTGGGTTGTGGAAAAGAGAATGAAGATTGTGAGGATATGTTAAAGTGGAGAAGAAAGTGAAATGGGTTGTTAATTATGAGTGTGTGAGAGTGTGAAAGAGAAGGTTGAGGCCAAAGTCCAGAAATTTCTCTGAAAGCGTGGCTAAAAATGGAGTTACATGGTTGCTGCTTTTATTACGCATCTTCCTATCAAAATATTTCTCACATTGTTGGAATGGAAGTTTGAAAAAAATGGGAAATGTCCTTCTCCCATCATCATTCCCTTTACATTCACCAAAATAAATAAATAAATAAAAGTTTAATATTTTTTATTATATTTTTGTCTTTTTCAAAAAAATAAACTAATATATTTTATATCTTTAAATTAAAGATATTATAATAATGATATTTGACATAAATAAGATATCATCGTTTAAAGTTAATTTAGAAAACTGACACGTTTTATTTTGTGGATGATATTTTTTCAAGTTTGTTCTAAATTTTTAATTGAATTTATTTAAAAGGAAAATAATTTAATATAATCACTTTCATCAAATTAAATTGATTGTAACATATTAAATCATGACATTTAATTTAAATAATAAATGATAAATCAGCAATTAAAATGATTTAAACAACACGTAGAAGAAACAAGGAATGTAACATCAAAATATTTGCTATGAATTAACTGATCACCTAAAATCTTTTACACAATCAAAATATTTCATATTATTGGCCTATCTTTTGCCGATTCTTAAAATTATTATTTTAACGTTATATTTATCGTGGTTTTTTTTAGTAGTTGTAGATCTCAAAAACTTTAAACTATTGAAAGAAGATTGGTACTCTGAAACATTTTTTTTAACACAATGTTTCGATATATAATTTAAAGATAAGAAAATATCTCATTATTTTACTCTTAGTTTGTAAATATCTTATTATATTGGTTAAAAAAATTAAGCATTCTTAAAATAATTAAGAGAAACATATTAATTTTGAAGGAAAAGAAATTCATTTAGGATTTAATATTAAAATTATAAAAAGATATAGCAATAAAGAAGTAACATGATTAGCCAAAAAAGTAAAAGAACGTGGAACAAGTTTCTTTTCTTTTCTATATTCTTTTCATCACATGAGGAAATAATGTTGTTTAATTTACTTGATTAATGGTAGCAGAACGAATTTCATTTTCAAAATTTGAAATTTTCTTCAGTGGTTGAGACTTTTCACAAAAGGGCTCGGTAATAACTATTTTTCAATTTGGACATTATAATTTTTTTCAATAATGAGGATTGACAATTACAATTTTTATTTAATTAATAACAAGGAATTATTAATTAAAAACCGTCATATATCTTATACACTAAAACTGTTTCCAACGTGATAAAATATGTAAAAAAAAAATTATGGTAGAAAATTCACCAACGATATGGAATTGTATAATGTGCTGACACATAAACTTTAATGTCAATCTATAAGATTAATCCATTGACTTAATTCATAAGTAAATAAATAAATTTGTTTTGAGTGGTGGTAGGTGTACGGGGCATATAAGGAAGCCAACAAAGAACTTCAATAATTTCAGGCATTCACACTTGGCTTTCACAATAATGAAAAATAGAATAATGTTGTATATTGAAACACGTGTTCTATATTATTTGTGTGTACTAAGCACAACTACAAATTGGGTAGGTGGGAGAGAAACTACTATAAACTTTCTATCAGAACTTCAAACTCGTGATTGACGTTATCCACAGGGGGAGTTGGGAACCGTGGTCGGTGATATAATATTTATTGTATAAAACTTTCGTATATTAAAAGTATAAGGGCTAGATAAAAGAAAATTTTTACAATTCAATCTGAACCAAAACAGAATTTAACTTAGAATTAATTAGAATATGGACAAATTTATGATTGACATGTATTATGTACATATAGATAACTAGGTCAAAATTAAAAGCTCTGTCAGTAAGTTAATAAAAAAATAACTTTAGTTTGTGTCTCGATGGATATTTGATTTGAACGAATCTTTTTGGGTGATGACTATTTCTACAAATATAGAGTAAGTACGTGATATTTCTTTGAAGTACGAAGTTACATGTACTATTTGATGTTTTGTGTGCATTTCATATGTTATTACATGTGTCTTATCAAATTTTGAGAAAAATATTAATAATATTATATGGTCTGTTAGATAAAATATTTACATCTTAAATTATCTTTTATTTTTATATAACTTTCATCTTACATAGAAAGATAATTATGTTTTAAGCTTAGTTATTTTGAAGTACTAATTAAAATCTTCTGATAATAGATTTTGCCTTAACAAAGAAAGTTAACATGAAATTAGTAGACATTAAGTCATGTAGATATTTATAGAAAATTTTATTTATTAGATCATTTATTCTTCTCCTAAGGTAGTTCATGAATTCCCACAAATATCATGACACAATAGATCATGCGTGTTAAATTTAGTGTTCGCAAAATGCTATCAACCTCTCCCAAAGCACTAAAATAAAGATAAGGGTTTGCAAACAAACTTCAACATTCTTTTCCAATACATCAATAAATAAAAATTCACTCATATAGAAACAACTAATAATGATTTTATATATATCTATGTGAAATTAAATGTTCTACATATAATAATATTGTAAAGCTTATTTAAATGCAAGATCAATAGACAATCTAATATACCATCTAGTAAACGATAAAGAAAGTAATTTTTATTTGTAAAAGCTCCACTTTGTAAAGTGTATTTCTCTTTAGATAGGAGCGTTTTAGTATATATACTTTATTCATAGAGTTTTCTTTGTAACTTTTTTAAAAACTTATTGTAGCCAAAAGTGGTAGTAATGAAGTATTTAGGAAATCAAAAGGTAACTCAATGTTAATGAATATTTATTCTTTATGAGATAAGGATATAATCAAAAATGATTTTGTATATTTGATGTAAGTTAGAAATACTTGTAATTAACTTAGTGAAACAATTTACAGGTTGTAAAGAAGGATGGGATGTAACTTAGTATTGAGATAAACTCGTCCAGAAATCTAGATATTGCACTATCTATACCTATTATTTTTATACTACTTGTCAGCTATGTTTTTCAAACTTTTGCAAAATTCCTTGAAACATTTTCCAAACTATTAGATGATCGCTATTATATAGTCTATTCATCATCTTGTTGCTAAAAAATTATAAAATATTTTATCCAAAAATAATGTTAAGTGATGACATTAAAACATTAGAACCCAATAAAACATGGGAGATTTTGAATCTTTCATTAGGATTATTCCTTATGGAAAGAAATGAGTTTACAAAGTCTATAGAAGAACTTTTTTGAGAGGCTTAAAGTCTAACTCATGACTAAGAATTGTAATCAAACCTTGGAATAAAATAATGAAACAGTTTCTTTGTAGGTAACTAACAAATGTGAGAATGGCAGCGATTGCATGAATTAACAATTGGCATGTCCATTGTCTTCTTGTGAACAATGCCTTTTACTTGGTGAATTGCATTAAGCAGTTCACATGTTTGTCCCTCCAGACATACCCAATCTTCAACCTCAAAGTATATACATTACTAAAGCCCCTTTGAGTTAAAACGAAAAAGTCAAGGGTTATATCAGACTCATTAGCTTTCCAATGTGGATATTCACAAGATCACACGGACCACTCCTGTTTTATTTAATAAGAGAACAACTTGCTCCATCACCATTTTCTTAGCTGAAAATTCTCTAGAAGATATCTCAAATCCCAAAACCACATTGAATTTGGTATATGTGTTGGCATGTTAAGTTGCAACTTAGTTATATTTTTAAACCATCTCATTTCTATCACCTTTCATTTTTCTTTCAGCTTTTGGCAATAGATTATCCTACAACGGTTCAAGTGATGCCCCTCCTACATTTCTTTCTGAAACATTCGACACATCGTTACCAGCTTGAGATCAATCAAATATCATTAAAGATAATTATTTTGATTTAAATGTAATTTTCTTTTACGAATGCATTTTTTACACATCCACACTAACGTATGCTAAATAAGCAACATTGCAGGGCTAATATTAAAAAATGCATTTTCAACACAAGGCCAGAATGCTCCAGCTTAATCACGAAAGATGGAGTTACAACCCATGACCACGTTCTTCTAAGTCAGCAGACGAGGCAGTGGAACGTATATTACTTTCATATGATTAACCCATATTTATGTTTGTTTGGATTTCAAAGTAGAAAAAATAAATGGAGACAATGAGTTAACATAATTTGAAAAACTGAAATAATCGTAACTACGGTTTAAGAACCATAATGTGTATCAAAAACATCATACAAGCACTCAAATCAAGAAGCCTAAAACATCACAAAATTGATTAGATTTAACTCAACCTTGTAGCATTTGAAGGTGTTCTCCGTAAGGTAAAGCTACTCCTTAATATTGACACAATTTAAATCTCACATTCCAGTAAATGCCTTCTTTGCACCGCTGGAGGATCCCGCTGGAATCACTTTCAACACATTGAACCTCACTGTCTTTGATATTGGCCTACACATTTGGCACAAATAAAAACATTTAGGTGGTTAAATCTAAAAGACAACAAAAGGTTCTCACATTCATACCCCATAAAAGGTTTCTCTTACAAATAGCTAACCTGCATTGGCCTATAATAACGTGATCTCCTTCTTTAACACGGAAACAAGGTGATATATGTGCAGGAATATTTGAATGCCGCTTTTCATATCTAAATAGAACAAGCGGATAAACAGTTAGTTATGTTTGTTTGTCCCAGTAAGCAAATACAATGAAAATCTTCCTAAGAAAGTATATTGGGAGAATACCTCTGGTATTTCTTAATAAAATGAAGATAGTTCCTCCTAACAATAATGGTTCTTGTCATCTTAGCACTGTGACATGTACCAGCTAAGATACGACCACGGATGGAAACATTGCCAGTGAAAGGGCACTTCTTGTCAATGTAGGTCCCTGTATGGAAAAACAGGGACTTGCTTTAGAAACAAAAGTCACCAAACACATACAAGGAGGAATAGCCTAAATGTAATAGTCAAGGTGAAGATTACAAATCCTTAAGATTTGAGCAATAAAACAATGAATTTTAAACTACACGAAAAGGATCAACATCTTCTTGTTTGCTACAATTTGAAATCATAGATAAAAATACATAAAGAAATTTGATTCATGTTTAATATTCCACTCCAAGATTAAAGCCACTTTCCAACAACACTTAAATGACATGACACCGAGCATATAGCAACTGCATCTATCCGCATCTTAGATACTCAAGAGTATAACTCGGACATTATAAATAAACCTTACAACTAGGTTATATTCTGTTGTATCTCAAATATAAGATTAATCACAACAACTCTCTCAGGACATAATTATTTTATGGTTGCTCAACTTTTATCCTAAAAGGGAGAGCCTGTAAAGCCTATAAAACAACGTGTCCATCACAAGGAGTATGATCCAAATTCATATTTACTCCCTTATTATTCTCTTACTGATTTGAGTTGAAACATCATTTACAGGTGGACTTCCAAATTCATATTCAGAAGAATTCTTTACTCAACGGAATCCACAAATTGATCTCTAAGGCCCAAAGATTCCAACTCATTATATTTGACAAGAAACATTGAAATTCCAATACGTAAAGTTAAACTGAAGATACCTTCAATGGCATCTCTGGGAGTCTTGAATCCAAGCCCAATTGACTTCCAAAAGCGATTCCCACCTTTCCCTGGCCTCTTTCCTTTCCCACCTTTCTTAGAGCTTCAAAATCGATCAACACAGACACCAACAAAATGAAAACATCAATAAACTAAATAAAATAGAATAAAATGATTCATTATTTTGTGAATCCGCATACCATAGAAACACTTTTGGTTGCTTCAGAAAAGCCTTCTCGGTCTGCAAACCAAAATTAAAACAAAATATATATTAAAAAGATGCATTTTTTAGCAACGCACGATAGAGACATCGTTATGTCGGAAAGTAACTAACTTGTTCAGCCATGGTTAGGGCTCTGTTTCAAACGGCGAAGCTTGCAGCCACGGGCAATAATAGCTTCAACACTGAAACCCTAACGAGGCGCAGTGAAACCATTTTTATAACACCTTTTCTTTTTCATCTTTGTACTTGTGGACTTTGTTAGATGGGCTGGCCCAAAATTATTCCTATGAGGCCCATGATAATCACTTATGCCAGAAATATGAAGTAGAATTATGTACACAGTTCTAAATCAGCTTTTTTTTTTCACATAAAAATAAATTTATGATTGGATTATATAATTTAAAAATTAAATATAAAAAATGCACAATATAATTTTTTTGAATGTTGGTGTATCACATCTACGGTTCTCTACGTTTTATGTCTTTTAAGTTCTCAACTAGAGATTCCATTATCTTGTTTACTACGTCTTGTGTCTTTTAAATCTTCTATTAGAGCGTCTTGTTGCTATCTATGTCTTGCATCTTCAAATTTTCAAATAGATTGCATTTTGTTGTTATCTTCGTCTTATATAGATGAATGTTTTAAGTTTGTTGAATCTTATATTTTAATGACTACGTCTAAGTTTAGTGTTTAATTCAGACTTAGTCTAGTTCTAGATAAACAAAAACATGATATTATTTATTATGATAAAAAACTTTAATGTCTTAGGCACAACTCTCATATATTAAAATATGGGTCTTATCATATGTATATTTGTTTAAGCCTCCCTCTTTTTTATTATGACAAATAATAGGAAGAGGCAATTATGTGTGTGCCTAACTAGTTATTTTTTATACTGATTTTGATATGCTATCACATATTTAAAAGAATTTGAATTAAAATGCCTTCTAATTTAGCTTGAAGGATTAAGGTTAAAGTAACATGTTTGATCAAACAACAAAACAAGGCAAGTTTAATTAGAGTAAAACACGGAACAGAGAGCTTTGTGTAAAGCCTTTGTTTTGATAATAGCAAAAATAAGTTTTAAAACCTTCGTATTTTTTAGAGCATGATGGTTAAGTTTATTAAAAATAAAACTACCTTATAACGCTTTTGAAAATGTGATTATAACCTTTAGTTATGTTTCACTATAGTAGTTGTTTCAAAGCAATAAGACAGGTAATATTAAAGTATAATAGCTGACAGTGATAGTGCATTTATAAAGCAAATAACCCATTTATAAATGAAGTGATAGTGCATTTTCAGAACATATTTTTGATACATTATTTTGGATTGAACCGACCTTTTCAAAATGTCATTTCTTTATAAATTAACTTTAATTTATGTTAATTGGTCTTACTATTGTTATTTGTAAATTTTTTACTCCATTCCTATACTTTGACCAACTTTAAAACTTTATCTTTCACATGTCATATTATATTTGGAACTCTAGAACTCGGATTTAGACGTTGTTAGGCTTGCTGAAAAAGCTAAGAGAGATTACAAAAATTTATTTGTTGAGAGCAAAATCCATTATTTTAGACTTAGGCCTGAAAAGGCAATGCAATGCTGCGGTCCAGCTTAAAATTTTTCTTTTCACTTGTAAAATGTAATGTTAGGATTTGTTAAGTGTTGAATTTCCTTTAAATAGAGATATTAAGCTCTAAGTTGATGTTACAAAACACACAAACACATTTGCTCATTCTTTTACAATCTTTCACAATTTCGATTTTACATTTTTGTACTTTACTTCATTAGAATCAAAGCCTTGAGTGCATTTACCTTGTTTAGTCAGTTTCTTTCGATTCCCTCAATCTTTCTTTCTTTAATTCCTGCAATCTTTCTTTCTCCTAATTTTCATTTACCTTGTTTCTTATTTATATTCTTTCTTTCTTTATATTCTTTTATATCCTTACATTGAAAATGGATAGCTAATCTCTTTTCCAACTGGTTCAAGACTCAAAAATTATGGTAATCAATTTTAATTCCTAATTTATTTATGTTATCGATTTGCTTTTTTGCCTTCATGATATTGATTGCGTTTGAGTTAAATCAAAATATCCCTTGATATTGTATACGCAGGTTTGAAAAATCCACTTTTCTAATTACTTGATTAAAATTTGATTTAGGTTTGGTTTGTAGAACTTAATCAAGAGAACTCGGGTCTCAAACTTTCCTTGAACATTATCTTCGCAATTACTATTTATAATAAAACCATCAAGTAACCTATGTATACACAGGCATATATGCGTTTAGTCGAAAACATCTTTTAAAAAAGGATACATGATTAACTCTTTATTTTTGTAATTTTTTTATTATTTAGTGTGGTGTTTTTCCAACATTCAACTTTACACATTGCTAATTAGCTAAATCTATCATGGTCGTATGAAAAGAAATTATATCATCATATAATATCTTATCTAATATAAAATACTTTCTTTGATATTTTAAATTGTTTTTTAGTTTATCGAGATATATTTCACACTTAAAATCTCTTTAAACTTTTAAAATTTATGTTTGGATTTTAAAGGAGAAAAATAAAATGGAGACAAGATGAGAACGCATAATCTGAAAAACAGAAATAGACGTAACTATTATTAAAGAATGTGGATCAACCACTCAAATCAAGAAGCTTTGAAAGATCACAAAATTGATTCGATTGAACTCAACCTTGAAGCATTTGAACGGTGCTCTCCGGCTACCCCTTAATGAGAATTGTCGACACAATTGAAATCTCACATTCCAGTAAATGTCTTCTTTGCACCGCTAGAGGATCCAGCTGGAATCACTTTCAAGACATTGAACCTCACTGTCTTTGATAGTATCCTAAACATATGACACAAATAAAGACATTCAGGTGGTTAAATATAAAAGAGAACAATAAGTTCTCACATTCATACCCCAGAAAAGGTTTCTCTTACAAATAGCTAACCTGCATTGGCCTATAATAACGTGATCTCCTTCTTTAACACGGAAACAAGGTGATATATGTGCAGGAATATTTGAATGCCGTTTTTCATATCTACATAGAACAAGCAGATAAACAGTTAGTTAAATTTGTTTGTCCCAGTAAGCAAATACAATGAAAAGCTTCCTCCGAAAGAATGAAGGGAGAATACCTCTGGTATTTCTTAATAAAATGAAGATAGTTCCTCCTAACGATGATGGTTCTTGTCATCTTAGCACTGTGACATGTACCAGCTAAGATGCGACCGCGGACGGAAACATTGCCAGTGAAAGGGCACTTCTTGTCAATGTAGGTCCCTGTATGGAAAAAAAGGGACTTGCTTTAGAAACAAAAGACACCATACATACAAGGAGGAATTAGCCTAAATGTAATAGTCAAGGTGAAGATTACAAATCCTAAGATTTGGGCAATAAAACAACGAATTTTAAACTACACGAAAAAGATCAACATCTTATTTGCTACAATTTGAAATCATAGATAAAAATAGATAAAGAAATTTGATTCATGTGTAGTATTCCACTTTCAAGATTAAAGCCACTTTCCAACAACACTTAAATGACAAGACAACCGAGCATATAGCAATTGCACCTATCCGCATCTGAGATACTCAGAATATAACTCAGATATTATAAATTAAACATTACAACTCGGTTATCTTCTGCTGTGTCTCCAATGTCAGATTAATCACAACAACTCTCCCAGGACATAATTATTTTATGGTTGCTCATCCTGTTATCCTAAAAGGGAAAGCTTCATCACAAGGAGTATGATCCAAATTCATATTCCTTCACCTATATATTTTTACATTATTCTCTTAATGATTTGGGTGTTGAAACATCATTTCCAGATGGACTTTCTTTCAATTCTCACTCATACCTCATCAGAACTCTTTCCCCAACAGAATTCATAACTTGACCTCTAGAGCCCAAAGATTCCAACTCATTATGTATTTGGCAAGAAACATTCCAATTCCAATACGAACAACAACATGTGTACGTTCACACAGACCAATTTAAAGTCCTCATGACAAATTGTCAATCACATTATTACAGACTTAGCAGCAGTCTCACCTCTCCAAAGCAAGCTTGTTTCGGCAACTATGAAATAAATCATTATAATCTACCAATATTAATGAATATATCATTTCACCTCATACCATAATCTAAGAATAAAGATATGTAATAGTTTCACACCAAATTTCAACAAATAAACTGTTTCTCGTGCAACCTAGGACACCAAAATAAAGGCATTATCTCGGACTAATAATGAAAGGGAAGCCGAATTCGTCATCGGAACGTGTCCAATGTTCTAGAACAGAATTTGCCAGCAGCCCACATTGTAAAATTTTAATATTTAGGTTTGATTGTACATTATGTCATTCAACTATTTTCATGTGACAAAATAAAATACTTGTCCTGGCATCACTTGGAAAATCAGAGTAATAAAATGTGTGAAAGCAACTTGAGCTCCAAAATTATTGAAATTATGATACTAAAATTCATAAGCCATAACAAGAACCCGATTCCTATAAAACAAAGTACCAAATTTGACTAACGTAAAATTAAACTGAACGTACCTTCAATGGCATCTCTGGGAGTCTTGAATCCGAGCCCAATTGACTTCCAAAAGCGATTCCCACCTTTCCCCGGTCTCTTTCCCTTCCCACCTTTCTTCGAACTTCAAAACCGATCAACACAGACAACAAAAAAATGAAAACATAAATAAACTAAACCAAAGAAGAAAATAAAATGATGCATTATTCCGTTAATCAGCATACCATAGGAACACTTTCGGTTGCTTCAGAAAAGCCTTCTCCGTCTGTAAACCAAAATTCGAAAAAAAATTATGAATAGTGAATTAATGCAACGGCACGATAGAGGCATTGTTATGTCGGGAAGTAACTAACTTGTTCAGCCATGGTTAGGGCTCTGTTTCAAACGCGAAGCTTGCAGCCACGAAGAATAATAGCTTCAACACATCAACACAAAAACCCTAATGAGGTGCAGAGAAACTTATTTTATAAGACCTTTTCTTGTGTGCAATTACTTCCTGCCACCCCTAGTTTTGGATCTGCGTCCCCATCAATTGATGAAATTACGAAGTTACCCTGTACACTCCTCCCACTACTACTGCCGTCACCATTATACTGCTACTGCACCCCATTACCACTGGAGGACAGAAGAGAAGAAGAATAGAAAAAAAAAATATATTGTTTAAAGATTTGTCCATAACACATTTCACGTGTTTGGAAAAACTTATTCCAAAAACAAAAAAACATTTCACAAGATATTATAATCCTAAATATTATATACTTTCTTCATTGTTTATTCTAGAAATTCTGTTATGAAAAAATTATTTTAGAAGTTTTGTTTGAAAATTTTTCTTCTTTTGGAAAATATGTTTGAATTCTGAAAAGTGTGTTATGAATTTTTTTTAACAAATAATCTAAAAAACTACTTTCGATAAGAGAAAAATAGTCATTTTGAAAATTATAAGGTAATAGGTTCAAATTAAGAAGTGCAGAAAGTAATTGCCTTTTCTTTTTCATCTTTGTCCTTGTGGAGGCAATCGCTTCTTTCACTTCCACAATTGCTTCCTGCACCCCACAGTTATTTCTAATGACAAAAGTATCTTTCGCAGAATATACTAAAGGGGAAAGTAGTTAAGTGACTAAGTGGTGACGGTAGATTTTATGACGAGAATATACTAAAGGGGAAAGTAGTTAAGTGACTAGGTGGTGACGGTAGATTTTATGGCGAGTGACAGTGGTAGAGGGTGCTGCAACAATTTTTTTCTACACCGTTCTTAAGTAAGTTATTTTCATTTTACATGGTTTAGGCGTGGTGTAGAGGTGAGAGTGTCATTCGAATTCTGGAATGGGTTACGGAAAATATTTTCTATAAAAAATTTTTGTAGTATGGAAAATATTTTCTGGAAGAGGGGGTGTAAGGATCGAGTTTTGTATTATGAAAAACGTTTTCCGTAAAAGGTTTTTGTACTATAGAAAACTTTTTCCAAAACAAGAAGTGTGAGACCTGGTTTTGTATTATGGAAAATGTTTTCTGTAATAGATCTTTGTATTATGGAAAATGTTTTCCGTAAGAGCTTTTTGTATTATAAAAAACATTTTTCCGTAAGAGGTTTTTTTTATTACAGAAAACATTTTCCATAATACAAAACCCTCTTAAGGAAAACGTTTTCCATAATACAAAATCTTTTTGTGGAAAATATTTTTCATAATGCAAAACCCTCTTACGAAAAATGTTTTTCATAATACAAAAACCTCTTATGAAAAAGATTTTCCATAATACAAAAATCTCTTACTGAAAATGTTTTTCATAATACAAAAACCTATTACGAAAAATATTTTTCGTAAGGCATTTTACACCCCCACAATCCAGTCTCTTCTGAAAAATGTTTTCCGTAAAACTCTAACCTCTTTTATCTTCATTAACAAGGCTATAGGTGTCTATTCACATATTCTAATGGGTGCAGGAAGAAAATGTGGGGATGCATTGCCCTTGATATATGAGCTAGCCCAAAATTATTCCTATAAGGTACATGATGATCATGTATGCCCGAAGTAAGAATTAGAAATTATTTACATAATTGTAAATCAGTTTTTTCACCCAAAATTGAATTTATGATTGAATTTATTTAATTTAAAAATTAAATATGAAAAATGGATAATAAATATTTTCTTTAATTTGGGGTGATTTTTGTTTAATGGTATTTACTTTATAGTTTTAACATTCTTTTTATTATACCGAATTTAACATGTTTCATTAGTTGTATTTAACTACAAAAACTTCCTACATTTTGAATAAATTTTTTTAAAATTGTGCGTTATAACTTGCTCTTGAGTCAACGAATTTTTAAAATATATTTAATTTTAGGCTGACATCTCTTGTTGGTCTTCGAAGTGCTATGATAAGGATAATTTTTTTTTTCTGTGCTACTTCTCTGTTTGTTAAACAACATTTTTGAGTAAATAAACTTTAATGATCGGTGAGTTTTGTGAGAATTGTGCTCGGAATGCATTCTTGAACAACTTTTGTAACTTTTATATATGTTGAACGCTCTGTGTACCACATCAAAGGTTCTTTGTGTTTTGTGTCTATCTCTTCAACTAGACTGCATCATGCTGTCTTTACATCTTCTAAGTCCTCCACTGCATTCTCATGCATCTTCAAAACTTCAATTAGACTGTTATCTACGTCTCATATACATGAGTGTATAGTAGTTTTAAGTTTATTGGATCCTAGACTTCAACAAATATGTTTTGATATTCTTAGGTGACAGTTAATACTAATATCTGTTTTACACTAGTTAAAGTATTTAGACACATTAAAATATATATTATTTACTATGATTAAAACTATGAATGCCTCAATTAACAATTCTTAGTTAAGACATTAGTTGTATCATGTCAATTTTTATTAATACCTTAAAAATCTTCCTCATTTTTATTATGACAAAAACATTAATTTTGTATATTATGTGTGTATATAGTAATTTATATTACTTGATTTTGACATATGGTATCAGAGTTTAAAAGATGTCACTGATTATTTTGTTTACAATAATTTGTGTTGACAAAAAATAGTGAACTATAAGTGTCACTAGTTTACTACCAAATTCGTCACTATTATTTACTAATCAACAGTCGTCACAAACTTTACAATTTCATCGTAGAATACATCAAACTTTGTGATGGATTGATATTTTATTATTAGCATTAAAATTTTATTAAAAACTTTATTTCATTTTCTTAAGTCTTAAAATTAAAAGTAAAAATTTAAATTTATTAGTTAATATCAAGCATAACAAGGAAAAAAATCTTTAAAAGTTTGCTTACATTAAAATAATTAATTTGAATATAGCTTACCTGTATCCATCAAAAAAAGAGAAACTTGTATTTTAAAAAAAAGACTGTAATTTAAATATCCTTGTGGAAAAAGAGTGTAATTTATCCCACATCATATCTCTAATAAGGAACAACATGCATTCATTTCATGCTCCCTCGCTCATAAAATTATCTACCAAAGGTCTTAAAAACGCACAGAATAACAAAATTTACGAATCATTCTTAGACCTAAAATACTGCAGCATTGTTGTTGATGATCCCAAGAGTTAGTTGTGTATGGGAGGGTTCTTCTTAGCGGGAGAATAGTCCATGCCAGCAATGTCTACAAGGTCCAGATACTTCTCATCAGAAACCTCCTTCTGCTTATTTACAAATATTTCCTTTCCTTCCCAATTGCCTTTATCATTTCTACTGTTGTCAATTTCTGGGGCTTTAGCTTCATTCTTCACATTCTGTCCATGGAGTAAATGTATATAAATCAGGAAAAGATTGAATTCCAAGGTTTATTTTGAGATGACATTTAACTACCAAACATATATCCATACTTTTATATATATATAATCCAACCTTTGAAATATCTTGGATTGAGGAAGTTGATGAAGTAACAAGTTTCCTAAACTTTATTTTTCCTGCAGCAACATAAGAACAGCCAGGATGCTTAATAATGTGGTGGTGGATGTCAGGTTAGGACTAAATTTCCTTGCATGTAGCTTAATACAAAATACATTGTAAAGGTTTAGTTCAGAACATGAAAATAGAACGAGAATAATTCCTTTCATTTTTCTTTCTAAATTGTAACAAAATTAGATATCATCAGAAGCAAGAAATACAAGGTCTGTAGGTAAGATTTGGAAGAATGCTTGTATTATAACAAAATAACTAAGAAAAATGAATTTCTGGGCTAAAATATTAATGGTGTCTTTGTCTATGATGTCTTGGTCCACTATAATCTTCATGAATGCGGGGTAAGTTCTTTGGTTCTCTGGATATTCTAGAGGCTCTCTTCTTTAGGGTACCTGCACAATATTGTTCGTCTTCGCAGAGAGTAGCTTCCTTCTTAGCAGCACCATTAATTCTTTTCAACAAATTGCTTTTTTGATCCTGCAATCAGAAGAGATTTTGTTTTTTCTTTTTAATATTAACATTGGAAAAATGTTTGGGTAAGCTATAACTGAAGGTTGAGATTTATATAGAAAGCCACAAGTACGTAAAACATGAAAGCAATGATAACTTACGTGTTGTTTATGTTGCTGAGCTGCAAAAGACCCTTTCTCCAATCGAATCCCTGAACAACGAAGGCAAACATGAGAAATCCAGTAGATATATACACACATAACAGAAGGTCTAAATGAAGTTCTGCTGAAACCATATATAGTACTTAAAATTACCTCGAGCCTTGGTGAGAAAGAGAAACAAAAGCAGAAGGTAAATTACAAAAGAAGGCTTCATTTGAAGAAAACTCTAAGGAAGAAGCAGAAGTTAGGAAGTATAACCCCTTAACAAAATGGAGGTTGCAATTTCAGGTCTTTCTTTCTATTCAAACTAAGCAAGAGGATTAGTTCATGAGATTGAACAGCTTAAAATTAATCATGAAATGGAACTTGTGACTTGTGAGTGATAGATATGGATGCTTATATTTATATACCTATCAATGAGTAGGGGCTAGGGGTCCACACTCTAGTTGAAGTTCATCAACTCAAACTGGGAGCTATTTTTCTACACTTGTTTTCCCTGTATTGTTGTCTTCTACGTACCCTTGTCGGAGGAAATTATAAAAAATTCGATATCCCAATCATTTAAGTGCAATCTAGGTGTTAACAACATTTTCAACGACAGAAAAACAATTAATATTAACAAACGCGGGCTAGTTTGGTGAATAGAATATTCACAACATTGAGTTAGTGTAGAACAGCAAAAAGTTTACTTTGGGAGTGTTTTGGTTTGGGAAGAGTTTTATGAACACTATGTAATGTTATAGTTTCCTTGTTTTACTATTCTTTTTCCTTGTTTTTCACGAATGTAAGCTTCCATGTCTGCAACCCTCCCTAATACCAGCGTTTTGGTCTGTCATCAGATTCACTTTTGTGATACATGACCAAGGGTTTTCTTTTTCCTATGTTTACTTCTTTGGTCCTTTTAGACAATAGGTCTCCTCTACTAGACAATATTATTGATTTACTCATGTCTAAACTTCTTCACAGCCTAACTTGTCCCACAACATAAGAAAGTTTTTCACTTGCTCTCACTAGCTAGGTATAATAGTAAGGAAAAGGGTAACACTGTTCAATTATTAACATTGTTGGTAACGTGATAAAAAGAATTTTGTACAGTGCTTATATATATATATATATATATATATATGGCTATCAATTCATATTGCTATCAAGATATCATGTCAATTTTATCACCGGAATAGCAAAATATCACTTTAATGGTATTAGTCTTGTTTATACGTACATATTAACACAAACAAAGAAAGTAATAATTTTTTTTTCACTGTTGTTTTGTTTTGTACTTTTATAGAATTTACTCTTTTAATATGAAATTTGTAAAATAAAAAATATCAAAAATTAAGCTTACCATTAATTTGAACTAAAATACCCTCACAAAGTAACTAACTTTAAATCAAAATGGTTAAATTTATCTATACTTTTTTTATTTTAGGACTTAAGACTTAAGGTTTAGGGTTTTAATCATATAAGAGATTGACACCTTACCTAACTTAAACCTCTCATATATATATATATATATATATATATATATATATATATATATCCTAGATTTGATGTGTCAAGATAAAATTAAAACATTCAGCATCCATAACTCTTCATGTTCTAAATGTATAATAAACCTTTCATATGTTTTTCACCATCTGAAATTTTAATCTACCAGATTTATATTGTTACTGAATTAGGTTCTCTATTAACATATACATATACTTAGTTTATCACTTTTCAGTATTCACATGTCATTCCAAGTTTGTGACTTCAATTAAATAGGCGCTAAAGTAAAATATGTAAAAACAAAAAATTTGTATACCTCAAGATTAAACCAAAAATTTCTTCGATTAATCATTCTATCAAATTTAAAATATGATCTGTGACTCAACAAAAGCATTATTTACTCAACAAAAACAATACTATTTACTCAACATGAAAAATAACACTCAAGCCATTATCTAATTCAAAATCAATATATATTTCCAATTCTCCACATTTTAACATAAATTCAAACATGTCTCATTTACAACTTAGTCTAATTTCAGAACATCAATTTGAAAAGATTCTTTAATATAACATACATTTGTGAATCCAAAATGATTGTCCACAACTCAGTTAACTTATACAAAGTTATTATTTCTATTTCATTTGAACCTACATATAACATCTCATAAATCTCTACATTTATATCATTTTCTACACAAACTCAAACTATTATAACTATTAAGGATACTAAGATATATACTTACTAGAAATAATTAGGAAAGGATTCAAGAGCACCAAACTTCAAGACCTAAGACAATATAACCAGATGAAAGCAAACTTTAACAAAAAGTTAAACTATTATTAAAACATATAGACACATTTGCTTTAAACTGGGAAGTGTTCGGTTATAATTGGTCATTAACTCGTCAATTAGTGTAAGGTAGGCTTCTGATCTTGAAATATGGGAGAATTAAAATGGAAAAAATAAAGAAATGCAAGAGGAAGAAAGTTTAAGAGATAAAACTTCTTTAAAAAACATAATAAAGAAGAGGAAAAAAAGAAATAAAAACAAAAGTAAAATAAAAAGAAAGACGAAGGAGAATGGGTCTAGCCCAAAAGGTTTTACCGGTCAATCCACTACATGCAATTGCATTAGTTGTGATGATTCATAACACCAGTGACTTTTTCTCTCCAGAATTTTAGTTACGTGTTTATCTTCTCTTGTTCTTATTTTTGTCAACAAAATATAACTATTTTACTTGATAAAATAGTTTCAGTAATTGTTATACATAGGTGGTAAACGCAGTATTAAAAAAATACACGTACACTTGAGAAATAGGACTTTGCTTTGGGCTAGAAGCATTACTTGCACTATATTCATGGTCCAGACAGAGCTTGCCCACAAAAACAACTCTTCTAGCTACATTACGAAATCTAGAAATGGGTAGGTAAGATTTGTACAGAACCTAATCACAAAGTTGATTATATAATACATTATAAAAGAATATCAAAATATTTGGATGAGCTTCTTAGTATAAATTTTTTAAGATAAGATAAATATATAAAAATAAAATTGTTTCTTTACTCGACAAGTATCTCAGTAGTTATGGAAAGTTGTGTTAGTTCATGTATCCGCTGATAGAGTCGTCTTCATCTATTTCAAAACTATATTAAATGAATTTTATTTTTCTATGAATTTTTAATACATAAAACAATTAAATGAGCTCTAAGTTGATATTAAATAAACGAAAATTAAATAAATAATGAATATAATTTACTTTCAAATAACATGTTTAATTAAATATAAACATTAAATTCTAAACTTTAAATCTTAATTCCTAGAACCTAAATACTAAATATAAATATTATATTACATTTTTATTAATAATATATAATTAGTTAAGTCAACACAAAAATCAATCTAAAAGTTTTCATATAAATTAACTACAATAAAATAGAGATAGATTTAATGGATAGTAATTTTATTAAACTTTTTTCATTAATGTTCGTGTTAGTTTAGTCAATACTACAATTAAGAGTAATCTGATTAAACTTTTTTTCATTAATGCGTTTAGTCAATACTAAAATTAAGAATGATTTGATTAAACCTTCTTCATTAATGCTCGTGTGGTTTAGTCAATACTAAAATTAAGAATATATTAGTATCAATTTTGTTGATATTATCAAAAGAAAAAGAAAATAAATTAATAGGAATCCTCAGTTCCTTCTTTGTTTTTCAAAGCCCATCAATCCTTCCTTTTAATTTAAATTATGTGAGATACAAATTTCATCTCATCTCAACTATGACCAATGTTAGTTTTTCTTTGAGCTTATGTCACAAAGGTTTAGAACTTGAAATTGAGTTTACATAACAATGAAATTAAAGCACAATGAGTCGGCTGAAATCTTTAGCTTTCTTGATGATAAGCTGTTAAACAATTTCAACTTCTATGCATGTGAATCGTTTGAATTTAATTACATTTCATGTAGCTTTAATTTATGTTCCTTTTTTATACAATGCCATTGATAATTGATAATGTTCATTTTCTCATTAGTCTAATCTTTTGCACCAATTTATCAATAAAACTGCAATATAAATACTTGAGCCAAAAATGAAAAACTCTTTATCATCAAAATTACATATTATTGAATTTTTCCTTAATAACATCATATGCCAAAAAGTCAATCATCTTTATATTTTTATAGGAACTAATTTTTCTCAATTAATTATTTAAAAAAATAGTTATTTAACAACAAAAATCTAACTAATTATCCTTAAATGAGACACCATTGTAACCAGCAAATATAACAAATAGGCCACCGATGTTCAAATTTTTTTTTCTTAGATTATAATATATAACCTGTAAACATTTCCCAAAAGCAATATAGAAGTATGATATTGCTATAGTCCGAAAGTCCTTTATGATCTTGGTTATTGGATGTTTTCTAACTTGTTCACCCATCTCCTAAATATATGGAACTTCTAACATTTTTTAACTTAATAACACTTAAAGTATATATGAAAGCTAGTTGTCCGATATTTTAGATTTTGAAAATTTTATTGGACTTCATTTGCAAGCATACTTTTTGTTGCATATATTGTTGCTGAAATTGGGACATTTCTCATGAGATCTTCTAGCCATCTTGTGAGGACCTTCTCGTGACTGAGTTTTGTTGGTAGTGGTATGTTTTAAGTCTTTACACCACTTGACGTTGACTTAACTGACATCACATTAAATAAATATGTATTCTAAAAATATTAATCACTTCACCTTAAAGTCTCATTAATAGAGACAAGACTAAGATTTTTGTTCAACTATTTGAGCATTTACGTCAACCTTCTTAACTGGCCACATTTCGTCGAACAAATGGATTGCATCGTCGAACACACGAACTCGTGAATAGTTTTAAGCACTTTAGTTTTTCAAGGGTAAGACATTTGATAAAGGATGCATGAGTCCAATTCTTTGTCTTTTCTAGTAACTAAACAAAAAAATATAATGTTATCAGGGCTTAAAATCTAAGTCCTAAGTTCTAGACATATATAATCTATTTTTATTTTAATTATCTAATATTTTTAAGAATTTGGTTGAAATTAAATTAATTACTTTTGTTTAAGTTACTTGCGTCATTTTTATTGGTTATGTGTTTGTTAAATTATCTCAGGCTTCACATCATCTCAAGTGTTAAGCAGTAATAATTATGAAGTCTTTTCTATTATTTGTATTGACTATACTAGTGGAAAACAAAACGAAACACAAGTTGAGAAGTTGAATTATATTTTAATAAATTAAATTGAACGTTCCTCTCAAATAAAGATATAATAAAAAGTAAAGGTAGATTATCAAAATCTGTCAGAAGAATACTTTTAAAACTTGGTTTTCTAAAATATTATTTAATTTAATTTTAGTTAACAAAATTAAATAGAGAAAAAAAAAAGTGAAAAATGTAAGGATGTTGGGGTTCGTCTCAATACAAAATCGGGTCTAATACTTGGTAAAATTGTCAAATTTTACTATATGAAATATTCTTTCAATGATACTCTTTAACTTACAAATAGGAATATTTTTTACTCAGCCTATCTAAGTTGATCATAGAGTAACCACATTGTTATTAATACACTCTTCATTTCAATATATAAACTAATCACTTTTTATTAATCAAAATCGTATTAAAGTTGCTAAGTTTTCAATTAACAATTAGGTACTCAATTAAAAAAAAAATAATTGAATTGAAACACTGATTGACAACATAAAACTTACTTAAACATTTAACGAAAAAAATTATAGATAATGAAAATAAATAGGAACAATTAAAAAAAAAAAACATTGAACAGGAACTATAGTAAAAATGATTTAACTCTACAAAATTCATTCCCATTTCGGATGTATATGTTTTCCACTTTTTTTTTTTCCTATTGCAAAGAATTGATTCTAATTTTGCTCTATACATCGCAAATTCCATAATTTTAGTTTACAATGTTGTTTGAAATTTTAGTCCCTTACTTTTTAATTGTTTCTAATTATGGTCTTGAATTTATTCTTACATGATTTTGATCTCTCAAATTTTAATTATTTATAACATAATTCAATTTTAGAAAAATATGTTGAATGACGGTGAGATGAGAAGTATTTATATTGTGCACGTTTTTCTTATCTCCGTACGTCATTTTAGATAAAAATCCAGAGCCATATGAAAAGAAGGCGACACGTGGACCATAATAAATGATGTGTAAATCTACGGATAATTCAAATGTGAGGAAATCAAATTTCAGAAAAAATTCAGACATCACCGTTGCAAATTTTACAAGAAAAAGAAAAAGAAAAAAAAAAAAAAAAGGAATCCAAGTTAATATTAAACAATTGAAGACATTGTATACAATTATCCCTGGCTTACAACATAGGAAAAAGGTCACACGTCTCTGCGTTCAAAAACATTGATCAGATTTTACTATTTATAGTTGGAAGCATTTGGTTCAACATATGAAAGCCTGAATCTTTGACATTGGAGCAGAGAGTTTCGTGCAATTGCTGCTTCCTGGGTGAAATGGAAAGAAGGGTTGTGATTATCGGGGCAGGAACCAGTGGCCTTGCTGCCTGCAAATACCTTCTAGAGTTTGGATTTAATCCAACTGTGTTTGAAGTTGATGATGGCGTTGGAGGGCTATGGAGGCATACTGCGGAGTCCACCAAGCTCCAAAACCATAAACAAATGTACCAGTTCATGGATTTTCCATGGCCTTCTTCAGTGAAAGAAGTTAATCCAAGTCACGACCAAGTTGTACAGTATCTTAACTCCTATGCTCAACATTTCTCCCTCATTCCTTACATTAGATTCAACTCCAAAGTCATTGATATAGATTATGTTGGTGGAGAGTCTAGTGAAGATATGAAGTCATGGGAATTATGGGGTGGTAATGGCAAGCCCTTTTGCTCCAAGGGAACTTGGCATATTACTGTGCAAAATACCAAGAATTTGTCTGTAGAGGTATGTATTTATAATCACGTGTGAGATGTGTTTGAGATCAAATAAAGAATAGAGAAACAGCATGCTTAATAGATTCTTTTTATCATTTACAATGGTCCCTTTTGTTTTATAGCAATAATATACCAAATTGAACATCTATATGAACAGGTGCATAAGGCTGAGTTTGTTGTTCTTTGCATTGGGAAATATAGTGGTTTTCCAAACATTCCTGAATTCCCACCGGGACAAGGACCAGAAGTTTTCAATGGCAAAGTTATGCACTCCATGGACTACTCCAATCTCGACAATGAGACTGCTGCTGAATTGATCAAAAGCAAAAGAGTTACAATAATAGGCTCAAATAAATCTGCTCTTGATCTTGCAGCTGAATGTGCAAATGCAAATGGTGAGAAATTGTTTTGGCTGCAAAATTTTCTACACAGCCTGCAGTAGAATTTATTTGACTTTATCCTACCTCACTAGTTAATAATTAGTTATCTTTTTTCTATAATAACTTTGATAGGAGTGAAGTACCCTTGCACAATGATCCAGAGGAATGCACACTGGTTTCTTCCAGATTTTAACATTTGGGGAGTTATTGCTGGATTCTTATACTTAAATCGTTTTGCAGAGCTTTCTGTTCACAAGCCAGGAGAATCATTTTTTCTTGGCCTCGTGGCCACTTTACTTTCACCATTGGTAACATTAAATGCCATTTTCTTATATAGTTCTTCACAATTACTCTACTGCAAAAAAAAAATAAGATTGTAAAATTTTATAGATTGACTAGACCAAATTTTCAATTTTTATAGAACAGTATGTTGACACACAGTTCCTCTGTTAACTTTCAGAGATGGGGAATTTCTAAAGTTGTTGAAACTACTCTAAAATTGAAGATGCCATTGAAGAAGTATGGATTGGTACCAAATCACAGCTTTTTTCAAGACCTCTCCACATGTCTGATTGGAGTGTTTCCTGATGACTTCTTTGACAAACTAAAAGAAGGATCCATCCTTATAAAGAAATCACCAAGCTTTAGCTTCTGCAATGAAGGTGTAATCATTGATGGAGAAGCTGACCCCCTAGAGACAGATATAGTAATTTTTGCCACTGGATACAAAGGTGACCAAAAAATAAAAAACATGTTTAAATCTACATTCTTCCAAAACCACATAGTTGTGCCTGCAACCTCCTCAATAGTTCCTCTCTACAGGTTTGTCTTGTCTCTCCTTGGTTTTGCCTATTTTTCTTCTACAATCTCTGTGTGTGTGTATATATAACAACTTCATAACCATTAATTTTAGAAGAGAAAGATTTTAACCGTTGGCTATGTTTACCAATGAATTCAGACAAATAATTCACCCTCGGATTCCACAGTTGGCAATAATAGGATATGCAGAGAGCCTTTCAAACATTGTTTCCTCAGAAATGAAAAGCTTGTGGCTGGCACATTTCTTGGATGGAAACATTGAAGTGCCTAGTATAAGAAAGATGGAAAAGGAGGTGAAACTGTGGGAAGAGAACATGAAGCAATATGGTGGAACATATTTTTGGAAATCATGCATTGCTAACTGTGGCATTTGGTATCATGATCAACTTTGCAGAGACATCAAGTGTAATCCCAGAAGAAAGAATGGTTTTTTTGCAGAATGGTTCCAACCTTATGGTCGCGCTGATTATGTAGGTCTTACTCGTAAAGAACAATTTTAAATTAAGATAATATGATTTACTAGGCAACAAATCATATGTATTTTACTGCAAATCATCCCTACACTATGTTAATGTTTGGTCAATTTGTTTTGGCCTTTAAATAAATATTTGCATGATCTTTGTTTACTTGGAAGAGACTAAAGTTTCACAACAATTACATATAAAATTTTAAGAAAAAATTAGTTTTACACTATTGGTTATCACACACCCCATTTGACAACATTTTTTTAATAAAATATTATATAATAATAACATAATAATATATAAGCATTATATGGATATAGAAAATGAATAATAATCTTAAAGTAATACCTTCCAAATTTTAAAATAAGATACAGACGAGGACAACCTTCGTCTTGTAATGAGTTGATTTTGTGGAATTAATTAAACTTAAATTTGTTATAAGATGATTTTTAAGTTTATTTCAAACATGTTAAAAGGATTGCTTATTATCCGTTTGCGCAGAAGGAAATGTAGAAAGTTAACAATTCCACAGGATCATATCCTGTACACTGCAATGACCAGATAATATTTTTATTATTTTTATGCAATTTAAATGTATGTGAGGGACCAAATTGAATTTGTGATGAAGCTACCGACAAAAGAATTATATTTTCGTGATTTCTTTTTGAAGTGTGGATATTTGTTTTTTGATGTGACATGTACGATAAATAGAATGGGCCGAATAGGTAGGGAACGTTGTAGAATAGAGTTCTGCTATTCAGTAGAAGTTCCATCTCTCTAGCAATAGCTTCTTTGTTGTGCGATCCCTCACCACAACAAACTCCACCCATCTTCAATATTTAAAATATATATATTGTAACATTCATATATTTTGCCATTTTTTTTAGTGGGGTTTAGCTTCTCCAGTGGCCACTCCAACACTCATTATAATGACTCTTACCCATTTCTACTCAAGATTTAATTAATTAGTTATATATATATATATATTAAGAATATATAGATATACATATATAAGATGCTACCTATTTATTATTAAAATATTTAGATTTTAATTTAATTAGTCATCCACAATTTATACATTTATCTTCAAAAATATATCCTGTCTATATCAGTTTTATCTTAAAATAATAAATTTATTAATCTGTTGAATATATTTCTTTCGTTATATTATTAATTATTAATTTATTATTTTTAGATTAAAAGATGTATAAGGATTTTACTAATATTTATATTATATTTAACATTTTGATTTATATTATGATTATTTTATGAAAGTAATATTTATATTATCTTTAACCATTTATAAATCTAAATTCTTATTAACTCATGTGTCGAATAATATTTTATAGATATATATTTATTTTATACTTATACTCTGAAAAGTCCATAAGTTTTGTTCTTTTTCACAACTTGTTTAACAATACTTTCTTTTAGGAAGAACTTTGACATATGTCAGACTTCGCTAAATACTTTTGACGATTAAAGGAACCTTTACTCTATTCTACATTTTTTATAAATATAAAAATTTCAATTTTATCAGTTAGAAGTTTAATTTTTATAAGTACACCTTCTACACCTAAGTGAGATAAACTATATCTTAGTAGTCAAAGTTTTGAAATAATTTTTTATGAATGTATATCCCACACTATATATGTAAACACAATCACAATTTAGTGACAAAACCTTTGGTATAATTTTCTGTGAATGTATATGTCACAGTCATGTGAAATTAACCATAGTTTGTTGATCAACCTTCTTTTATAATTTATAATTTTTTACATCAATATATCTATCACAATTGTAACAATTAGTTATAGTAAGGAAATTAAAATGAACTTTACACTAACATGTATATTTTTTTTTGTATTTTATCATTTACATTCTACTACATTTGAATATTTACTTGTTATTTATGAAGAGAAATATACAATTAGTTATAACATTAACTTAATATGTACTTGTTTTTAGTTAAAATAATTTTATTATTGGATTTAAATATCATAGTTACCGACTTTCTCTTATAAGTCAACTCGAGTTCATTAAGTAATTTAAAAAATAACTTATCAAACTTTGAATTAATGAAAAAGATCTTACTTATAATGTATTTGTTTCCAATGATTAAAAAAGAAGAGTGAAGTTAAAAAAATAAAATTATAAAACACCAAAAACAAGAAAAAATATCCTTTAAAACTTTCTTTTCTTTGATAAGATGATGATTTACAGGAAAAGTTCATTTTTCAATAAAAATATTTTAATTCAGTTAAAACTAAATAAAATATATATTTTTTATTTTAAAATAATAAACAATTAAAAATATATAATCATTAAATTTACATTAAACTAAAAAGTTAAAACAATTACTAAAATAATTTTTTTATTATAAATAATCATAAAAGTATATGTAATCGATTACGTTATATATATAT